>ENA-OUQI01000409-OUQI01000409.1-human-gut-metagenome-genome-assembly--contig:-NODE-409-length-34580-cov-10.038494_pt1 | contig 34580 bp, 33 predicted proteins | sample MGYA00237953_ERZ548840 | MGnify/ENA primary metagenome ERZ548840 (study PRJEB26490, sample SAMN05194690) | human gut metagenome | biome: terrestrial biome; feature: human-associated habitat; material... | reverse complement strand
GCTAAAGATGACTATGATGTTGTTGTCTTAATAGAAATGATATTTGGCGGTTAATTAAGTTAACCGCTATTTTTATACTCTTTTTTGCCCTGTCATATGGCGTTAAACTGGGCAATACGATTGAAAGGAAGAAGGCCATGGCTGAAAAACGACTAGGCAATCAGAATCCTACTCAATCGGTAATTCTACCATACACTGAATCCTTGTCGGATGAAGCAATCGCAATATACGAAAAAACCGGGCTGAAGAGCTACCCGTGGCAGAAAAATCTTGTCAAGTCAATCATGGCTGTTGATGATGATGGCTTATGGGTGCATCAGAAGTTCGGTTTTTCCATACCCCGCCGTAACGGTAAAACGGAAATCATCTATATTCTTGAACTGTGGGGACTTAAGCACGGACTTAACATGCTGCATACGGCGCACAGGATCAGTACTTCTCCTTTTTATAAACAATATGTTATAGTTTAAATAATTTTAAAATCGCCCATAAACGTTGATATAATAACGTTTATAGGCGATTTTTTGTTTCTGAGTTTTCATATGTTTAAAAAAGTCTGCACACATATGAATAATTTGTTCTTTAATTTCCGTGATAATTGACGTAATTTTTCTTATCATCAACATCGATTAAATAAGAGTATACTCTAGATAAGGAAATCATTTTGAGAAACGCAGACAATATCAAGGCCGCCATATCGAAACTTAGGTTGAAAGATGATATAATAGTATACAGGAACGATAAATTACTCCAAGAACTTAATCAGCGGTTGAATAAGTTTTTGAGCACTTCAGCTATTCCAAAGGCAGTAATAGGAAAGGTATCCAATGTGGCAATTATTGTTCCCAGGGGAAGCAATGGCGGTTACGTTGAGTTGATAGCTGATGAAGCATATAGAAAGCGGCGAGAGTTTCTTATAAACAGTGGTGCTAATTTAGAGTTAGTGAAAAAAGAGGCTGGTTTATATATTTATAAATTGAGGTGATATTTTTATGTTGAGTAAGGAATTGGCTCGAAAATATTATCAGGAACGAATTGATTCAGAATCTTACGATGACTATACCGAAGAAGAATTGCGTCTTCAAAAAGAAAGAGCAAAAAAGTTGGACGATTATGTTGAAAAACTGCGTAGAGAAGAACAAGAAGAATTAAAATCTAAGCATTCGTAAGGGTGCTTTTATTTTTCCATAACGTGTTTAAGAGGTGCAAACATGGCTAAAGATGACTATGATGTGGTTGTCTTTGAGCGGCTTTGATGGCGGTCCCAATGAAATGACGCTGGCGGAAGCTAAAGAAACGTACGCTAAAGGTTTGCCGATCAGGTGAGATGTGTTTGCTTGTTCAATAAAAACATGCCGTAACAACGCTTGACTTAACATTTGATATTTAGTACACTGTATTTATCATAAATGAACCGGTGAAAAAGAGGAGTAGAAAGGAAGACCGCACAGAGAGTGGACGGGTGCTGCAAAGTCCAACGGATCGACTTTTCGAAAGACACTTTCGAGGCGTGCTTGATGAAAGCACCGCGACATGGCGCGTTATCCCTGAGTTTATAAGCCAAGGTGGTACCGTGCTTTTGCGCCCTTGTCGATCAGAGATGATCGATAGGGGCTTTTTTGTTGCCGGAAAATCAACAGGAGGAATTAAAAATGAAGTACCAACGTCCAAAGGGCACTGCCGATATTTTGCCGGGCGATTCCGAAAAATGGCAATTTATCGAAAAAAAGGCACGTGCATTATTCAAAAAATTTCGCTATCAGGAAATGAGAACGCCGATTTTTGAAAACTTTGAGGTCTTTTCAAGAACGTCTGGCGAAACTTCAGACATTGTGACAAAGGAAATGTATGATTTTTTTGACAAAGGCGATCGTCACATTACGCTTCGTCCTGAAGGAACTGCCGGGGTCGTTCGCAGCTATGTGGAAAACAAGCTTTACGGACCAGAAATTCAAAAGCCGTTCAAAACATATTACATCGGACCGATGTTTCGCTATGAACGCCCGCAAGCCGGACGTTTCCGCGAATTTCACCAAATCGGCGTCGAAGCATTCGGCGTCGACAATCCGACGCTTGACGTTGAAGTCATCGCAATGGCGATCGAACTTCTCAAGAGTTTTGGTTTGAACAGTCTTAAGCTTGCTTTGAACACGCTTGGCGACAATGAGTCGCGCGCGGCTTATCGACAAGCTTTGATTGATTATCTCGAACCTTTTGAAGCAGAACTTTCAGATGATTCAAAAGAACGTCTTCACAAAAATCCGTTGCGCGTATTGGATTCAAAAGATGAAGGCGATCAAAAAATCGTTGAAGGAGCACCGTCAATTCTCGATTATTTGACGGACGATGCAAAAAAGCACTTTGAAACGGTTAAATCGTTGCTTGACGACCTTGGCATCGAATACGAAATCGATTCAAACATGGTTCGCGGCCTGGATTACTACAACCATACGATTTTTGAAATCATGAGCGATTCCAAGGTCTTTTCAGGCAAGTGGACGACCGTTTGTGCCGGCGGACGCTACAACGGTCTGGTTGAACAGCTTGGCGGACCTGAAACGCCGGGCATCGGCTTTGCTCTTGGCGTTGAGCGTTTGCTGCTTATATTGGAGGCAGAAGAGGATGCATTTGACATCGAAAACGATCTTGACGTTTACGTTGTCGGCATCGGTGAAAGCACGAATGCTGAAACGCTTAAGATTGCAATGTCATTGAGACGTCAGGGATTCAGTGCCGATCGCGATTATCTGTCGCGCAAGCCAAAGGCGCAATTCAAGACGGCAAGCAAGCTTGACGCCAAGTATACCTTGACGATCGGCGAAACGGAACTTGCCGAAGGAAAAGCTAATTTGAAGAAAATGGAAACAGGCGAAGAAATAAGCGTTTCCTTAAATGATGTTTATGAAGACTTTGCGAAACTTGCAAAGTAGGAAAGGAAGATATTAAATGAAGCGAACGACATACGCTGGATTGGTCGATGAAAAGTATCTCGGTCAAGAAGTGGTTTTGAAAGGCTGGGTACAAAAAAGCCGCAATTTGGGAAATTTGATTTTTGCAGACCTTCGCGATCGTGAAGGCTTGGTTCAGCTTGTTTTCAGTCATGAAATTTCAGAAGAAGCATTCAAAATTGCCGAAACGCTTAAAAGCGAATACGTAATCGAAATCGTCGGCAAGGTCGTCGGTCGTGCTGAAAATGCCGTCAACCCGAATATGAAAACCGGCAAAATCGAAGTTGAAACAAGCAAGGTCACGATTTTAAACGAAGCAAAAACGACTCCGTTCAGCATCGAAGACGATACGACGGCAACTGACGACACTCGTCTGCGTTATCGTTATCTCGATTTGCGTCGTCCTGAAATGCAGCGTTCTTTGATGATCAGAAATCGAATCACGCAAACCGTTCATCGTTATTTGGATGAAAACCATTTTCTTGATATCGAAACGCCTTATTTGACGCGCTCGACTCCTGAAGGTGCCCGTGATTATCTGGTTCCGTCGCGTGTTTATCCGGGACATTTCTACGCGCTTCCGCAATCACCGCAGCTCTTTAAGCAATTGCTGATGGGGGCAGGCTATGATCGCTATTATCAAATTGCGCGCTGCTTCCGTGATGAGGATCTGCGCGGTGATCGTCAGCCTGAATTTACTCAGATCGATATGGAAATGTCATTCATGACGGCTGATGAAATTCGCGAAATGACGGAAGGCTTGCTGAAAGCAGTCATGAAAGAAACTCTTGGAATCGAAATTGAAACGCCGATCAAGCAGATTACTTGGAACGAAGCGATGGATCGTTTCGGTTCAGACAAGCCGGACATTCGTTTTGGCATGGAATTGCAGGATATGGCAGAAGTCGTCAAGGGTGCCGGCTTTAAGGTCTTTGATTCGGCGCTTGAAAACGGCGGTCAGGTCAAAGCAATCGTCGTTCCTGGCGGTGCTGACAAGTATTCGCGCAAAAAGATCGAAGAAAAGCAGGAATACATCAAGCGTTTCGGCGCCAAAGGCTTGGCTTGGATGAAAGTGACGGACGAAGGGTTGGCCGGTCCCGTTTCCAAGTTCTTCAAAGAAAAGGAAGCAGAAGTCAAGGAAGCAACCGGTGCCAAAGCTGGCGACCTGTTGTTGTTCGTTGCCGACAATCGCAAGGTCGTTGCTGATTCTCTTGGATATTTGCGCGTTTCGATCGCAAAGGAACTTGATCTGATCGATAATTCCAAATTTGCGTTCATTTGGGTCGTCGACTGGCCGTTGTTTGAGTACAGCGAGGAATTTGAACGCTATATCGCAGCTCATCATCCGTTCACGATGCCAAACGAAGAAGATCTGGATCTGCTTGAAACAGATCCGCACAAATGTCATGCTCAAAGCTATGACATCGTTTTGAACGGGTATGAGCTTGGCGGTGGTTCGATTCGTATCCATCGTCGCGATATCCAGGAAAAGATGTTCAAAGCGCTTGGATTTACGAAGGAAAGCGCTGAAGCACAATTCGGCTGGTTCATGGAAGCACTTGATTACGGATTCCCTCCTCATGGCGGCCTGGCTCTTGGCCTTGACCGTTTCGCAATGCTTCTTGCCGGCAAAGACAACATTCGTGAGGTGATTGCCTTCCCTAAGAATTCCAAGGCGTCAGAACCATTGACGAATGCTCCGAGCACCGTTGCCGAAAAGCAGTTGGAAGAACTGTATCTGAGAACGGAAAACAAATAGTTGACAGCAAAAATTCCTGCTTTTTGCTTGAATTTAACGAAATGCCGAACGAAGACGGTCGATTTGCGACTGGCTTTGTCCGGCATTTTTTATTTTATAAAATACAGTGCTGCTCAAGGCAAGATCTCATTTAAAATTTACAGACACGTTTTGTTTTTGGGTTGTTCCGCCATGGCAGGCGATTGTCACACATCCGCAAAAACCCGGCCTTATCCGGGTTTTTAATTTGAGGCGGCCTCTTTTTCAATCGTTATTTTCAATAAACTTCTTTAGGCCTTTGACGACGTCGTCCATTGCTTCGCTGCGATATGAAGGATCGGAGATGTTGTCGAAATCCTTTTGGGTGTTGATGTAGCCCATTTCAAGCAAAACGGACGGCTGAGTGTTGTCACGGATAACGAGAAAATCTCCCTTGTCAACACCGCGATTTTCAAGTCCCAGGGCTCCGAAGCTTTGGTTGATGCAGCGTGCGAGTTTAAGCGATTTGCCGGTGTGATAGTAATATGTCGTAAATCCCGAAGCGGCATTCGGCTGATCGCAAGAATCAAAGTGAATACTGATGAAAGCATCGGCATGAACTTGCTGGGCAAGAATCGGTCTTGAAGAAAGGCTGACCGTTTTATCTGAAGAACGCGTCATATAGACCTTGGCACCGGCATCTTCAAGCTTTTGCTCAAGTTCTTTGGCATAAAGGAGCGTGTACTTCTTTTCCATCTTGTTTTTGATTGACAATGCGCCCGAATCTGCGCCGCCGTGACCGGCATCAATGACGATCGTCGCATCGCTGAGCTTTTCGATCGGGTTCTTATAACCATCGGCAATCATCCAATCAGCGACCCATCCTGTTTTGCCGTTGTCCGTTTTAACGTGAAGCCAGTGATTCTTTCTTGAATAAACGGTCAGACGCTGTTCTTTTTTCAGGAAGCTTTTTTGCGGAAATTCAGTGCCGGGACCTTCTTTTAACACGGCATCAGTTGTTTCGACAACTATCTGATTCATATAAGTCCTGGTTCGATAGCCCAAGATGAAACCGAGTCCGAGAACAAGCAGCATGAGCAACAGGCTGCTTTTGGAGAACGGGCTTCGCTTTTGAGACTGAGACCTTTTTTGTCGAGTTTGGTTAGTCAACGAAATTTCAATCCTTTCTTTATATCTCAACATTATCAATTATAGCAAGAGTATGCTTGATTTTAAAAGAAGCAGTGAAAAAAATCGCAAAATATCCATAAGAAGTTCTTTTCATTCTCTTAAAATTTTTGCATACTATAACAGACAAGATAAATTTCGAGGTGGGAGACATGAAAAAACTATATTTGGTGCGCCACGGTCAAACGTTGTTTAACGAATTGCACATGACTCAAGGATGGTGTGATTCGCCGCTGACCGAACTTGGCAAAAAACAGGCAAAAGAAGCGGGGCGATCGCTCAGAAACGTTGATTTTTCAGCAGTTTACACGTCGACTTCGGAAAGAACTTCAGACACGGCAGAATTGATCACGGACAAGCCCTATACTAGACTCAAGGCATTGAAAGAAATTTATTTCGGACTTTATGAAGGGCAGCGCGAGTTCACGCAGCCTAAAAATTGGTTCGTTGACAACACCGATGCGTTTGTTCCGTACGGAGGCGAGTCGGTTCAGGAAATGGCTGAAAGATTTGAAAATTGCGTTAAGGCAATCATGAAAAGAGAAGAAGGAGAAAATATTTTGATTGTCTCGCACGGATGCACGATCGGAACTTTTTTGGATCGCTTCGCACCGGATACGATGCAATTGATCAGAAATCAGCATGGAATTCCGAACTGCGGCATTGCGGTTTTTGAATACGAGTCTGAAACCGAGAATTTCAGGTTGGAAAATTTGGTAGATCCGCTTCGTTGGGGTCATAAAGACGATGATGTCGTAAAACTCTGAATTTTACGGTGGAAATCTTTTTGGAAAAGCAGTTTGAAAGCATATGAAAATAATGGTATCATATCTTAGAATGGTTTATGGCCTATAATGAATCAAGATTTAGGAGGAATTAACTTAGATGGCGGATATTAAATACAAACGCGTTGTTTTGAAATTGAGCGGTGAGGCATTGGCCGGTGAAGCAGGCCATGGCATCAATCCACCCGAAATCCGTAAAGTTGCCGAAGAAATCAAGGAAGTTCATGATCTCGGAGTCGAAATCGCAATCGTTGTCGGCGGCGGCAACATGTGGCGCGGCGAAGCAGGCGCAGCGATGGGAATGGAACGTGCGCAAGCCGACTACATAGGCATGCTCGGCACGGTGATGAATGCTTTGGCATTGCAGGATAATTTGGAATCGGTCGGTGTTCCGACCCGTGTTCAAACGGCGATTGAAATGCGCCAGGTTGCTGAACCTTATATCAGAAGAAAAGCCGTGCGTCACCTCGAAAAAGGCCGCATCGTGATTTTTGCCGCTGGGACCGGTTCTCCATATTTCTCAACTGATACGACTGCTGCGTTACGTGCCTCAGAAATCAACGCTGACGTCATTTTGATGGCCAAAAACGGTGTTGACGGGGTATATTCGGCAGATCCTCGTCAAGATGAAAATGCAGTCAAGTATGACAATTTGACGCATCTTGATATTATCAACAAGGGTCTTAACGTAATGGATACGACGGCATCCTCCCTTTCAATGGATAATGATATTCCGCTTGTCGTCTTCAATATGAATAAGCACGGCAACATCAAGAAAGTTGTTGTCGGTGAAAATATCGGTACGACGGTTACGAAATAATTGACAGCTTTAAAAGCCGGGTGCGCAGTTCCCGGCTTTTTTGATGCAGTCTTTTTGACGATGAAAATGTTTTTGAATTTTTCATTTTGATGTCAGATTATTTTTGACAAATTTACTTTGGTTAGATAACATAGTATTTGGTAATGATTTGGAATTATCTCGTGATATCAATGATAATTTCCTCAAAAAGGTTGACTTGAAAAAGCAACGGATACTTAAATACTTGATCGATGGTTTATCGATAATCAGGAAGGAAGAAATAACAATGGGTGTTAGTTCAGAATTAGTTAAATATCAAGAAAAGATGCAAAAAGCAGAAGCCGCTTTGCAGCATGAGCTTGGCGGGATTCGTGCCGGCGTCGCCAATGCCAGCCTGCTCAATCGCGTGATGGTTGAATATTACGGTGCTCCGACTCCGCTTAATCAAATGGCGCAGATTTCAGTCCCTGAAGCACGCGTTTTGCTTGTTACGCCATATGACAAGTCTTCTTTAAAAGACGTTGAACATGCCTTGTTGGCATCAGATCTTGACTTGACGCCGATGAATGACGGCAGCGCGATTCGTTTGGTCATTCCGCAGCTTACCGAAGAACGACGCAAGGAACTTGCCAAGCAGGTTCGTGCAGCGGCTGAAAAGGGCAAGGTTGCGGTCAGAAACGTTCGGCGCGAAATGATGGATTCATTAAAAAAGGCACAAAAGAACGGTGACATGAGCGAAGACGTGCTTCATGATCTTGAAGACGAAGCACAAAAGATTACGGACGCTTCGATCAAGAATATTGACGGAATTACGGCTGCTAAGGAAAAAGAAATTTTGGCAGAATAGTCAGCTTTCTGAAATAACGGGGCAAACGGCGCAATTTCAGGCAGAATGCGCTCAGCTGCCCCGTTATTCTTGTATCTGCTGAAACAATATTCGGAGGTTTTGAAAAGATGTTTTCGAAATTATTTAAGACGAATTCAGAAAATGAAACTGAAGAAGTCGATTTAGATGAAAATAAGATTCCAAACCATATTGCCATCATCATGGACGGCAACGGCCGCTGGGCGCAAAGGAGACGTTTGCCGAGAGTTGCCGGACATAAGCAAGGGATGGAGAACGTAAAGGAAATTACCAAAGCAGCAAGCAATCTCGGTGTCAAAGTCTTGACGCTTTATGCATTTTCAACTGAAAATTGGAAGCGGCCCGAGTCTGAAGTCAGTTTTTTGATGGATCTTCCTTCAAAATTTTTTGACACGTTTGTTCCTGAATTGATTGAAAACAACGTCAAGGTAAACGTGATGGGGTATACGGATCAATTGCCGGAAAAGACGCAAAAAGCCGTTTTTGATGCGATTGAGCAAACAAAAAACTGCACGGGAATGATTTTGAACTTTGCCTTGAATTACGGCGGCAGAGCAGAGATCGTGACCGGCGTCAAAAAAATTGCCGAGAAGGTTCAAAATAACGAGCTTGCTGCAGATGAGATTGATGAAGAAACAATCCGCAAGAGTCTGATGACGGCATCCGTTTATCCGTATGACGATCCGGACCTTTTAATTCGGACAAGCGGTGAAGAACGCATTTCCAATTTCTTGTTGTGGCAGCTTGCTTACAGCGAGATGGTTTTCACCGATACTTTTTGGCCTGATTATTCTCCGGCTGATCTAGCGGAAGATATCAGCAAATTTCAACAACGAAATCGTCGTTTCGGCGGTCTGAACGAGGGGGACAAAAAATAATGAGAACACGTGTCATTACGGCAGTCGTGGCTTTGGCCGTTTTTATTCCGTTATTATTGATCGGCGGCGTGCCGTTTAATGTTTTGGTTTTTGCAATGGGCATTGTCGGAATGTCTGAATTTTTAATCATGAAAAAAGAGCTGATCGTTTCCGTTGAAGCATTGCTCAGTTTTATTGGTATTGCGGTGCTGCTTGCGCCTGGCCAGTGTGCAAGTTTTTTGCCGAAAAACGTCACGACGCTTGACGCTTTTTATTTCGTAATGCTGGCGCTTTTGATCTACACCGTTTTTTCAAAAAACCGCATTTCGTTCGATGATGCGGGCGTTACGGCTTTGGGTGCGCTCTATGCCGGGATGGGCTTTCATTTGATGATGCAGGCTCGTGCCCAAAGCGTTTGGGTCATCTTATATGCGCTTTTGATCGTTTGGATTACCGACTCCGGTGCTTATCTGATCGGTCGAAAGCTCGGCAGGCACAAACTTGCGCCGCATGTCAGCCCCAACAAGACGTGGGAAGGGTCAATCGGCGGAAGTCTCGTGAGCGTAATCGTCGTTGGCCTTTACCTTGCATTTTCACCGGTCAAATTTGCCTATGGACTTCCGATCATGCTGTTGTTGACGGTTGTTTTGTCTGTCGGCGGTCAGATCGGCGATTTGATCGAATCTGCTTTCAAACGTCATTATGGCGTTAAAGATTCCGGTAAAATTCTTCCGGGACACGGCGGAATTCTGGATCGCTTCGATTCATTGTTGTTTGTGTTGCCATTGATGCATTTGTTCGGTCTGATTTAGGCCAGAGAGGAATCTGCCCGTGATTACGACAATAATAACTTTTATCATCGTCTTTGGAGTATTGGTGTTCGTACATGAATTCGGGCACTATTTCTTCGCCAAGCGTTCCGGAATCTTGGTGCGTGAATTTTCCATCGGCATGGGGCCGAAAATTTACGCGTATCACAAAAACGGAACAACTTATACGCTGAGGATCTTGCCTCTTGGCGGATACGTTCGCATGGCCGGACTTGAAGATGATGAGGATTCTTTGAAAAAAGGACAGCCGATTTCGCTGTTGTTGGACGAGCACGGCATCGTCAGGAAAATCAACGCATCTTCCAAGATGACTTTGTTAAATGCAGTGCCGCTTGAGGTGTCTGCATGGGATCTTGATCAAGAATTATGGATCAAAGGTTACGAAAACGGTGACGAAACAAAAGAGGTAACCTATCAGGTCGATCACGATGCGATGATTATCGAACCAGACGGAACCGAGGTTCAGATCGCACCGCTTGACGTTCAATTTCAATCGGCGACGCTTCCTAACAGGATGATGACGAATTTTGCCGGAGCAATGAACAACTTTCTGTTGGCAATCGTTGCGTTTGCGCTCGTGGCAATAATGCAGGGCGGAGTCATTACCAATACGACGACGCTTGGTCAAGTGCAGCACGATTCCGTTGCGCAAAAAGCCGGGTTGAAAAAGGGCGACACGGTTGTTTCGATCAACGGCGAAAAGGTTGCCGATTTTTCGGAAATGGCTGCAAAAATTGATGCCAATCCGGGCAAAAAACTTGTTTTTAAGGTCAAACGCGGCAAAGATCAGGTTCTAAACATCAGCCTCAAACCAGAGACGGTGACGGAAGAAGGCAAAAAATCAGGCAAAATAGGGGTGGTTGCAAAACAAGCAGTCAACCGCTCTCCGATTGCGATTGCCGAGTACGGATTCGTTCAAACGTGGAACGTCATGAAACAGATTTTTGCGGCTTTGGGAGCAATGCTTCACGGATTCAGCTTAAATGATCTCGGCGGACCCGTCGCGATGTATTCATATACTTCAAAAGCGGCTCAGTATGGCGTTGTCAGCGTTGTTTCGCTGCTCGCGTTTTTGTCGGTCAATCTTGGAATCGTCAACCTGCTGCCAATTCCTGCTTTGGATGGCGGCAAGCTTTTGCTGAACGTTATTGAAGCTGTCAGAGGCAAGCCGATCGATCCGAATAAGGAAGTCGTTTTGACTTTGATCGGTTTCGCATTTATGCTGATTTTAATGTTTTTGGTAACGTGGAACGATATTCAGCGGTATTTCTTCCGCTAAGATGGTGTATAATATACAAGTAAAAATTTGAGAGGGGTATCTGCTTTCTATGAAACAGTCAAAATTGTTGATTCCTACTTTAAAGGAAGTGCCAAGCGATGCTGAAGCAATCAGCCACCAATTGATGCTTCGCGGTGGGTACATCAAGCAAATTACGGCGGGGATGTATGCATATCTTCCGTTGGCATATCGCGTTTTGCGCAATATTGAAGCAATTATCAGAGAAGAGATGGAGAATATCGATGCGGCTGAAATGCTGGTTCCGGCTGCTCTTCCTGCAGAACTTTGGCAACAAACCGGGCGTTATGAAACATATGGCCCGAATCTTTTCAAATTCCAAGATCGTCATGAACGTGACTTCATTTTGGGACCGACGCACGAGGAAACCTTTACGACGATCGTGCGCGATGCCGTCAAGACATACAAAAAGCTGCCGATTACGCTTTATCAGATTCAAACGAAGTATCGCGACGAGAATCGTCCGCGCTTCGGGTTGCTTCGCGGCCGTGAATTTATCATGAAAGACGCATATTCGTTCCATGCTGAAGAAGAAAGTCTTGATAAGACGTTCCGCGACATGGACTCTGCTTACACGAACGTTTTCAATCGCGTCGGGCTGAACTTCCGCTCGATTATCGGTGATGCCGGAGCAATGGGCGGCAACAATTCCAAGGAGTTCATGGCGATTGCTCCGATTGGTGAAGATACGGTCGTTTATTCTGATGAAAGCGACTATGCTGCCAACTTGGAAATGGCTCAAAACAAGCGAACGATGCCAAAGTCGCATGAAACGTTGGGAGAACTGCAGAAGGTGGCAACTCCCGGAGCCAAAACGATTGATGAGGTTGCTGAATTCCTGGGTTCTTCAGCCGATCGTGAAATCAAGACGCTGCTTTTCATTGCTGATGAAAAGCCGGTCGTTGTTTTGATGCACGGAAATGACGAAGTCAATGAAGTCAAGCTTAAAAATTATCTGTCATGCGACTTCCTGCGTCCTGCCGAAGAAGACGAGGCAAGAAAATACCTCGGTGCAGGCTTCGGTTCGCTCGGCCCCGTCGGAGTTTCCGAAGAAATCGAAATTTTGGCTGATCTTGACGTTGAAAACATGGCAAATGCCAGCGTCGGCGCAAACGAGGACGGTTTCCACTACCTCAATGCCAACCTTGGTCGCGATTTCAGCGTAACTCATTTTGCAGATCTCAGAACGGTTCAAGAAGGGGAAATTTCGCCTGACGGAAAAGGCCGTCTCAAGTTCACGCGCGGAATCGAAATCGGGCATATCTTCAAGCTCGGCACGCGCTATTCCAAGGATTTGGATGCCGTCGTGCTTGACGAAAACGGACGTCAGCTTCCGATTATCATGGGCTGCTACGGCATTGGCGTTTCCCGTTTGCTTTCTGCAATCGTTGAACAGCATTCTGACGAAAACGGCATCGTTTGGCCGCGTTCAATCGCGCCGTTTGACGTGCACGTGATCCCGGTCAACGTCAAGAAGGAAGAACAGGTCGAACTTTCCGAAAAGGTGACGGAATTGCTTGAAAATGCAGGGTATAAAGTCCTCGTCGATGATCGCAGGGAACGCCCGGGCGTCAAATTTGCCGATTCAGACCTGATTGGAATTCCTGCCAGAATCACGGTCGGCAAAAAGGCGGCTGAAGGCATCGTCGAAATCAAGCTGCGTCGCACGGGTGAAACGCTTGAGGTCAAGCTTGACGAATTGCTCAACTCGCTTCAGATTTTGCTCAAAGAAGAAAGCCTGGCTAAATAATTTTTGAGATAAAGCGTTTCTGATATTGTCAGGAGCGCTTTTTTTGGATAAAATTGACGCATAAATCAAAAAGGGTGATTGATATGGCGAAAACAACTTTAAGATTTGCAGAAATCGATGATGCAAACGAGCTGCTTCAAATTTATGCTCCGTACGTTGAGCAAACGGCTATCACGTTTGAATATGATGTTCCCACGGCAGCCGAATTTTCAAAAAGAATCAAAAACACCAAGGAGAAGTATCCGTACATCGTTGCGGAGATTGACGGCAAAATCATCGGCTATGCTTATGCCGGCACGTTTAAATCCAGGGCTGCCTATGACTGGGCAGTTGAAACGTCCATCTACGTTGCAAAAGACGACCGAGGTCTCGGGACGGGTACGCTGTTGTATGCCGCGCTTGAAGCGATTCTGAAACTTCAAGGAATCACCAACGTCAATGCCTGCATCACGTATGCGGATCAAGAAGATGAGCATCTTACGCACGGAAGCGTTGATTTTCACAAAAAGCATGATTATCGACTCGTCGGAAGGTTCAAAAAGTGCGGTTATAAATTTGACACGTGGTATGACATGATTTGGATGGAGAAGTTCATCTCAAAACATGTCGTTCCGATGCCTGCAATAAAATCAATCAAAGAAATTGAAGACGAAGCCGAACGGACGCTTGAATCGCTTTCGTGAAAGCATTAAGAGGATAAAAAAATAAAAGTCCGGATGAGTTGCAAGCAATTGCAACTCATCCGGACTTTGTTTTAATTTAAGATAATCACGGGACTTTTTTCAAAGCTGCCGTTTGTTTCAAACGAATTTTTCTGCAAAATATTCATGAAAGCTTGCATCGTCGGTCAGTTCCGGATGAAAAGACGAAACCAGCATGTTGTCCTGTTTGGCACAGACGACGTTGCCATCGACCGTGGCCACGGTTTGTGCTTTTTGTCCGAGTTTTGTGATGTAAGGAGCACGGATGAAAACGAGCGGGAGCGGATCTTTTGAAATTTCAGGAATTTCTTTTTCGCATGAAAAACTGTCAAGCTGAGATCCGTAAGCGTTGCGTTTGACGGTGATGTCCATTGTTGACAGATAGCGTTCGTCTTGATCTTCAATGTTTTTGGCGAGTAAAATCATTCCTGCACAAGTCCCCCAAACGGGCAGACCTGCTTCAATCGACTGTTTCAGAGGTGTGGTCAGATTAAAGTAGTTGAGCAGACGTCCCATTGCAGTCGATTCACCGCCTGGAAGAATCAGGCCATCGACTTCTGCGATCTTTTCTTTGGTTTTGACGATGACGGGCTCGATTCCTGCGAGTTTTTCAAGCTTTTCTCGATGTTCTTCGATCGCGCCCTGCATACCTAAGATTCCGATTCTTTTCATTTGATTACCATCCGCGCTTGTCGAGATGTTCTTCTTCAGGCAAAGCATCGCAGTTGATGCCGACCATGGCTTCGCCGAGATCTTCAGAAATGACAGCGAGTTTTTCCGGATCATCGTAGAACGTGGCAGCTTCGACGATTGCCTTGGCGCGTTTCTTCGGATCGCCGGATTTAAAGATGCCTGAGCCGACGAAGACGCCATCCGACCCAAGCTGGAGCATCAAGGCAGCATCGGCCGGCGTTGCAACGCCGCCGGCGGCAAAGTTGACGACCGGAAGCTTGCCGTTGTCGTGAACGTACTGAATCAGATCGAACGGCGCAGCGTATTCTTTGGCGAGATGCATCAATTCAGGCTGAGACGCTGCTTGAACGCGTCGAATATCCTGCTGCATCGTCCGCATGTGGCGAACGGCCTGCGAAACGTCGCCCGTGCCTGCTTCACCCTTGGTTCTGATCATGCTGGCTCCTTCGCCGATGCGACGAAGCGCTTCGCCAAGGTTTCTTGCGCCGCAGACGAACGGAATGTCAAACGAGGATTTGTCGATATGGTTTTCGTAATCTGCCGGCGTCAAAACTTCTGATTCGTCTATGTAGTCGATGCCGATTGCCTGCAAAATCTGTGCTTCGACGAAGTGACCGATTCTTGCCTTTGCCATGACCGGAATCGAAACGGCTTCTTTGATTTCGCGAATCATTTTTGGATCCGACATGCGTGCAACGCCGCCCTCTTTGCGGATGTCCGCCGGAACGCGTTCCAAGGCCATGACGGCGACCGCCCCGGCGTCTTCTGCGATTTTGGCCTGTTCGACGTTCGTCACGTCCATGATGACTCCGCCCTTTAACATTTGAGCCAAGTTCTTGTTTAAAGTGTAGCGATCTGACATATAAAATTCCTCCTTGAATGCAGATAAGTCCCTTGATAAAATTGTAACGTAACAATTCTGAAGAATTTCCAAGAGTTAATGACATTATAATCAAAAGCGAGGTGCGTGACAATGGAACAAGACATAAAACAAGAGATTGTATCGATACAATTGAATAGTGAGAGCACGATCCCGCTGTATGTTCAGCTTTATCGCCATATCAAACAGATGATCGAGCAGGGAAAACTGAGCACCAATTTCAAGATGCCCCCGATCAGATGGATGGCAGAAAAGCTTCAGATCAATCCGGGAACAGTTGTCAGAGCATACAAGGAGCTTGAAAAAAACGGCTTTTTGATCAGCAAGTGGGGCAGCGGCAGCTTTGTGGCTGAAGTACCGCTTTATGAAAGCGAAGAATCTGACGAACAAACCGCGTTCGCGTATCAAAACACTGCATTTTCAGAAGGAATGATCGACATGTCAAGCGTTGCGCTCGATCCGGACAGGTTTTCCGCCGAAAGCTTCAAACGCGCCGTCAATCGCGTGCTTGACGCTTCGGGCGGCAGAGCCTTTACGGTTGAAGACGATCTTGGGTGCTATTCGCTGAGAGAATCGCTTGCGCTTGAGCTTTCCAAGCGCAAGATAATGACTTCGCCCCAAAACGTGCAGGTGATTTCCGGCGCTCAGCAAGGGATCGATATTTGCGCGCGCGCAATGATTGAACCTGGCGACTGCGTGTTTGCGGAAGATCCGACCTATCCCGGGGCGCTCGAGTCGCTTCGGGCGAGCGGTGCCAAAATCATCGGAATTCCGATCGACAAAAATGGCCTTCGCGTTGATGAATTCGAAAGAAAACTGGAAGTTTTTCGGCCCAAGCTGGTGTATCTGATGCCGATCGTGCAGAATCCGACGGGGCTTTCAATGTCGCAAAAAACCAAGCGCAAGATTTTGGGACTGGCGCATTTTTATGATTTTTACGTCATTGAAGACGATTATTGCAGCGGAATTTTGTACGATGAGGTCGAATCGGCTCCGCTTAAAGCCTATGACCGCGACGATCGCGTGATCTACATCAGAAGCTTGTCGCACATGTTCGTGTCCGGGATGAGACTCGGATATCTGATTACGCCGAGCAAGCTTGCCGACAGCCTGAAAAGCGTCAAGCGAATGACCGACATTCAAACTTCAGGTTTGATTCAGCGAATTTTTGACTATTATCTGCGCAGCAATTTATGGAACGAGCATAAAACAAAGCTTCAAGATTCTTATCAGCACCAATTTGCCGCTGCCTGTCGCATTCTTGATGAAAAATTCAGAGCTTCGTTTGACTGGTGTCTTCCGTCAGGCGGTTTTTGTTTTTGGATCAGACTGAAAAACGGACTTTCAGCCAAAAAAGTCGTCGAAGAATCGCGCAAGCGGGGACTGATCATTTCGAACGGAGACGCATATTACGTTTACTCCAAACCTGACGATCATTTGCGGATTTCAATCGCGCAGGTCAGCGAAGAAAAAATGGTCGAAGGCTTTGAAAGACTGGCAGAAGCGATTGCCGAGATTTCTTAGTAATTTTTTAATAATTTTCAGCAGAAAAAATGCAAGGTGCCAAAAGCCGCGTCATTCTTAGCACTCTGGCATGAACAGTGCTAAAAACAGGACGAAAAAGCCGCTGAAATCACGTTTTTATGAGTGTTATCCGCTTGACAAGATTGCCAACCTTGTGTATATTAATAATTGACTTAGCACTCAAATGTGTTAAGTGCTAAAAAGAGGTGATTGTATGTTAACTGAACGACAGCTTTTGATCCTTAAGGCAATCATTCGCGACTATACGAATGAGGGACAGCCGATCGGATCGAAACGTCTGGAACAGCAATTGCCTATTCATGCAAGTTCGGCAACGATTCGAAATGAGATGGCTGCGCTTGAAAAACTGGGCTTGATCGCAAAGGAGCATTCAAGTTCCGGGAGAATTCCTTCGGAACGAGGGTATCGCTATTACGTCGACCATATCATGAAACCTGCCAAGATAGACAGGGGCGCGGTTCAAAACATTCGACAATCGTTTGGGAACGAATTCCAAAAGGTTGATGAGATCGTCGCCACTTCGGCACGGATTTTGTCTGATCTGACGCAATACACGGCTATTTCGTTAAAGCCTGAATCAGCCGACATTCGGTTGGAAGGGTTCAGGATGGTTCCGATTGGCGATCGGCAAGTCATGGTGATTCTTGTTACCAGTGACGGCACGGTTGAAAGTCAGATGTACAATCTTCCGGCCGGAATTCATGGCGACGAGCTCGAATCGGTCATTCGCGTCATTAATGACAAGGTTGTCGGCTTGTCACTGAATCAGGTGGTTGCCAAGTTGCATGAATGCTTGCCCCTCATTACGAAGTATTTGCATAAGCCTGACGGATTCATGGATGCGTTTGGCAGCATCCTTGACAAAGCGGTCAAAAAGCAGGTATACGTAAGCGGCAAGACGAATCTTTTGAGCTTTGCGCACTGGGAAGACCCGGAGCAGATCAAAGCTTTGTATTCGCTGATCGATCAGTCGGCGAACCTTGGAATGCTGCTTGAAAACAGGGACGGTGACGTTTCCGTCAAATTGGGATCAGAGCTTTCGGATGCGCTTTTGTCCCATTACAGCCTTGTTTCTGCAGCGTATGATGACGGTAATAACGGTCAGGGAATCATTGCGATTCTTGGTCCGACGAACATGCCGTACTCAAAAGTCATCGGCCTGCTCGACGCATTCAGAGATGAGCTTACGCAGCGCATCTTTGATTATTACCAGCATCTGAACTGAATTTTGAAAGAAAAGGGGTGTTTACGTGGCTGAAAAAGATCAAGAAAAAAAGCCTGAGGTTTCCGAAAAGGAAAACGTGACGGCTGAAAAGACCGTCGATCAAGACACTGCAAAAAAAGAGCCCGAAAAAAAACAATCAAGCGAGGAAACAGAAAAGAAGCTTTCAGATCTCCAAAAGAAATATGATGAGCTGGAAGACAAGTATCTGCGTGCCGAAGCCGAGATGCAGAACATGACCAAACGCTTCAAAAAAGAACAGCAGCAGCTGCTCAAATATGAAGGACAGGACCTCATTCGAGAGATTCTGCCGGTCGTCGACAACTTGAATCGCGCTTTGCAGATCGACGTCAAGGAGAACGGTTCCGAACAGCTTAAACGAGGAATCGAGATGGTTCAGCGGGACATGGAAAAGGCTTTGAAAGACAACGACGTCACAAAGATTGAAGCATTGGGACAAACTTTTGATCCGACGCTTCACCAAGCCGTTAAAGCGGTGCCCGTTGAAGAAGGACAAAAAGCCGAAACGATCGTTGAGGTCTATCAAGACGGCTATATGCTGAAGGATCGCGTTTTGCGTCCTGCAATGGTCGTTGTTGCACAATAATTAAAGAAATCAATTAAGAAAAGGAAGAATATCTAATGGCAAAAATCATTGGTATCGATTTGGGGACGACAAACTCTGCAGTCGCAGTCCTCGAAGGCAAGGAATCAAAGATTATCACAAATCCGGAAGGCAATCGTACGACTCCTTCCGTCGTATCATTCAAGAACGGTGAAACGCAAGTCGGTGAAGTTGCCAAGCGTCAAGCAATCACGAACCCGAACACGATTTCATCAATCAAGCGTCATATGGGCGAAGAAGGCTACAAGGTAAACATTGAAGGCAAGGAATATACTCCTCAGGAAATTTCCGCAATGATCCTTCAATACATCAAGGACTATGCTGAAAAGTATCTTGGCGAAGAAGTTACGCAAGCCGTTATCACGGTGCCTGCATACTTCAACGATTCGCAGCGTCAGGCAACAAAAGATGCCGGCAAGATTGCCGGACTCAAAGTTGAACGCATCGTCAACGAACCAACGGCCGCAGCTTTGGCTTATGGTCTTGACAAGCAGGACAAAGACGAAAAGATTCTCGTCTTCGACCTTGGCGGCGGTACGTTTGACGTTTCCATCCTTGAACTTGGCGACGGCGTTTTCCAAGTTCTTTCGACAAACGGCGATACGCATCTTGGCGGTGACGATTTTGACAACAAGATCATCGACTGGCTGGTTGAAGGCTTCAAGAGCGAACACGGCATCGATCTTTCAGCTGACAAGATGGCAATGCAACGTTTGAAGGATGCTGCTGAAAAGGCCAAGAAAGATCTTTCCGGCGTAACTTCGGCACAGATTTCCCTTCCGTTCATCACGGCCGGTGCAGAAGGCCCGCTTCACTTGGAAACAACGCTGACGCGTGCCAAATTCAACGAATTGACGCAAGACCTCGTTGAACGTACGAAGATTCCCGTTCGCAATGCTTTGGCAGATGCCGGCTTGACGAATGCCGATATTGATGAAGTCATCTTAGTCGGCGGTTCAACGCGCATTCCTGCAGTCAAGGAAGCCGTTCAAGCTGAAACGGGTCACGTTCCTAACGAATCAGTCAACCCTGATGAAGCAGTTGCTTTGGGTGCTGCCATCCAAGGCGGTGTTATCACAGGTGACGTCAAAGACGTTGTCTTGCTCGACGTTACGCCTCTTTCACTGGGGATTGAAACGATGGGCGGCGTCTTCACCAAGCTGATCGATCGCAACACGACGATTCCAACGTCCAAGTCTCAAGTCTTCTCAACGGCTGCCGACAATCAGCCTGCCGTAGACATCCACGTCCTTCAAGGCGAACGTCCGATGGCTGCCGACAACAAGACGCTCGGTCGTTTCCAATTAACGGACATTCCTGCCGCACCTCGTGGCGTTCCTCAAATTCAAGTCACGTTTGATATCGACAAGAACGGGATCGTTAACGTTTCTGCCAAGGATCTTGGCACGAACAAGGAACAAAAGATCACAATCAAGAGTTCGTCCGGTCTTTCAGACGAAGAAATCGATCGCATGGTCAAGGAAGCTAAGGAAAACGAAGAAGCCGACAAGAAACGCAAGGAAGAAGTCGATCTCAGAAACGAAGTCGATCAGCTTCTCTTCCAAACGGACAAGACTTTGGAAGAAGTCAAGGACAAGGTCGATGCTGCTGAAATCAAGAAGGTTGAAGATGCTCGCGATGCTTTGAAGAAGGCACAGGAAGCAAACAACCTTGAAGAAATGAAGACTAAAAAAGACGACCTTACGAAGGCTATCCAAGATATTTCCGTCAAATTGTATGAACAAGCACAACAGGCACAACAACAAGCAGGTGCTCAAGGCGCAGCCGGAACGCAGGATGCGGGCAATGGTTCTGCAGGAAACGACGGCAATACCGTTGACGGCGATTTCAAAGAAGTCGATCCAGACGATAAGAACTAAGAGTCAAAAAAGAGCTGGATTCGTTCCGGCTCTTTTTTATTTATTGAACCTATGTTAAGCTAGATTCATAAGAATGAGAAAATTTTTGAAGGGGTATCAATATGGCAGAACAAAGAGATCCATATGACGTTTTGGGCGTTTCAAAAGACGCATCTGCTGATGAAATCAAAAAAGCATACCGCAAATTATCAAAGAAATACCATCCTGATCTGAATCATGAGCCAGGGGCTGAAGAAAAGTTCAAGGAAGTCAATGAAGCTTTTGATATTTTGGGCGATCCTCAAAAGAAAGCTCAATACGATCAATTCGGCGCAGCAGGTGCGCAAGGCGGATTTGGTCAAGGGTTTGGAGGCCAAGGCTTTGGCGGTGGCGATTTTGGCGGATTTGGCGGATTCAGCGACATCTTTGATTCATTTTTCGGAGGCGGAGGCTCCTCTCGCAATCAAAATGCTCCGCGTCAGGGACGCGATCTTCAATACGAGATGCGCTTGACGTTTGAAGAGGCCATCTTCGGCAAAACGACTGAAATTCAGTATTCAAGAGAAGAAACGTGTTCAACGTGCAACGGCAGCGGTGCCAAGGCCGGGACAAGTCCCGTTACCTGTTCTCACTGCGGCGGACGCGGATTCATCCAGGTTCAGCGTCAAACGCCGCTTGGCCGCGTAATGACTCAGCAGGAATGCGACGTTTGTCATGGCACCGGCAAAGAAATCAAGGAAAAATGCACAACTTGCCATGGCGCAGGTCACGTCAGAAAGAAGCATGCCGTTCAAGTCAAGGTTCCGGCCGGCGTTGAAAACGGCAATCAGATGCGCTTGCAAGGACAAGGCGAAGCCGGCTTTAACGGTGGTCCTTACGGTGACCTGTTCATTGTCTTTGTCGTTGATCAAAGCAAAGAGTTCCGTCGTGACGGTGCCGAAATCTACTTTAATCAAGACATCAGCTTCGTTCAGGCGGCTTTGGGCGATGAAATCGAAGTCAAAACCGTCCACGGAAACGTCAAGCTCAAGATTCCGGCAGGAACGCAAACCGGCACGACTTTCCGCCTGAAAGGCAAGGGCGCGCCAAAATTGCGCGGATCCGGCAACGGTGACGAGCAGGTCACGGTCAACATCGTGACGCCAAAGAATCTCAATGAAAAGCAAAGGCTTGCTTTGAAGGCTTTTGCGGAAGCCTCCGGCAAAAAGTCGTTTGGCGAAGGATTCTTTGAAAAACTGAAGAAACAATTCAAAGACTGATTCAAAAACGGCACGGGCATCAGCGAGGCTGAAGGTCTGGGCCGTTTTTTGGACGGAAAGGCATCACTTAAATGACTCATTCAGAAAAAATGCTTGAGCTGCTCGAAAAAGGACAGCTTGAGGAAGCAAAAAAAGAATTTGGCTGGGCTTTGCGAAAAGATGACGATCAGATGATCTACAGTCTTGCAGAAGAGCTTTATTCGCTCGGATTTTCCAAACAATCCAAGCGAGCATATGAAAAATTGCTTGAACGCTATCCGGATGAAGACGGCATCAAAACGGCACTGGCCGATATCGAAATCAGCGACGGCAATGATGATCGTGCGCTTGAGCTTTTAGCGCAGATTACGCCTGATTCCGATTCATATCTGGAAGCGTTGCTTGTTTCGGCCGATTTGTATCAGACACAGGGCATGTTTGACGTCAGCGAACAGAAACTGCTTGAGGCAAGAAGGCTTGCCCCGGATGAAACGGTGATTTTGTTTGGCCTTGCCGAACTGTATTTCAACGTCAAAGAATACCGCAAAGCTGCCCGGTGCTACCTTGATTTGGTCAAATCAGGCGTGTTGGAATTCTCAAAAGTCAACCTCGTCAGCCGACTCGGGCTTTCATACGCGGGCTTTGGCAAACTCGAAACGGCTCTTGGATATCTGGAACAGATTCCGGAAGAAGAACTTGATTCGGACACGCGGTTTCAGTTGGCGTTCATCCAGTTTCAGCAAAAAGATTTTGAAAATGCTCAAAAGAATTTCGAAAAGCTGCGCGACACGAATCCTGATTATTCGACGCTTTATCCGTACCTGACCGCAATCTATGAGCATGACGGCAACCTGGCTCAGGCTTTGAGGACGGCCCAGGAAGGACTCGGAGTCGATGAGTTCAATATGGCGCTTTATGAAAAGGCGGCAGAGCTTTCCGCAAAATGCGGAGAACCAAAAAAGGCACTCGAGTACCTCAAACATGCCAATGAGATCGATCCGGAAGACTTGAACGTGGTTCTCAAATTGAGCAGATTGCTTGTCGAATCAGGGTTTCACGAAGAAAATATCGAACTCGTCAACAAATATCTTGAAAATGATGAGGCAGATCCTGAGCTTTGCTGGAATTTGGGCAAGTCCTGCGCTTCGCTTGACAAATATGACGAAGCTTTGCGGTATTATGTGTCAGCAGAGCGCGAATTAGGTGAAAACCCTGAATTTTTAAAGGATGCAGCCTACTTCTACCGCAATGCCGGCGAACGCAAGCGCGCTTTGGAGTGTGCGAAAAAAGCCTTGGAAACTTTCAGCGAAGACTATGAACTTGAAATGCTGAAAGAAGAATTGGAGTTTTAAAAAAGAGGCTGGGAAGAAACCATGTCTCAAATTGAAAAACCGGATGAGTTGCAAATCTCATCCGGTTTTTTCGTATGCATGACAATCACCGAAAAAAGGCTGGCGGCAAATTTGAATGAGATTTTGCCGCGCTGATTTATCAGGCGCTGCATTTGGCAAAATCACTGCCGGTTACGGACAAATCGATGAAAAAGGGCCTTCTGTCCGTAAAATTGAGTTAGATCTTGGATAGATTGGTTGAGTAGCACGGCATTTAATTTAATTCAAGAGGAAAACGGGACTTTTTTCAAGCCTCTTTTGTCGATTCAAGCATTGAAAGCTTCATGCGGTAATAATTCAGCGAATCAGGCGCAAGATGCATCGCTTTGCACAGATCAGCATCGACAAGCTGTTGGTTTTGTTTAATGAAGTTCAAAACGTTTGCCTGATAAAGCTTTTGCGGTATCAGGCGCAAATCCGTCAGCTTCTGGTCTTTTTTCAGGTATTTGTGAATCCCGGGCAAAGTCACGCATGGTTCAAGCAGGTTGATTCTTTGCTTTAAAAAAAGATCTTCGCAGTTTTGACGACGCTTCAGTTCGGAAGTTCCCCGGTTGAATTCATCAATGAACGTCTGCTCAAAGGAATTGAACGTTTCAGAAGCCAGGACCTTGTAAAATCCCGGCTGAATGATTTCCGAAATCGTATAAAAATGTGAAAGACAAAGCAAAACCATGCGGGTGTACAACGTCAGCTGCTGATTTTTTAAGCAGTCCTCCAGCTCGTCGGCCCAGTTCAAGGGCACGACTTGTTCAGTTTCTTTCTTCAGTCCTTTTAAAGAGATCGTCGGCAAAGAAGTCGACAGCTTATGAGTGAAAAGGAAAGTGAAATAAACGTTCAGATGCGTCAGGGTCTTGTTGTAGGTCGAATTTTTGATTTCGCGCTTGACCTGAAGCATGTTGAGGTAATCGCGCACGTCAGATTCTTCAATGTTTGAAAGGCTCGGGTTCAAGCGATAGACCAGATTGAACTGCCTGAGATGAGTAAAAAGCCGTTCGACGTCGCTGCAGATGTCTTGTTGGGTGCTGTCGGCCAAAACGCGCTTGTTGGCCAGATAGTGCCGGAACTGTTTTTCGTAGGGGAATGCCATACCGTATCGCCTCGGTTCTGGGTGTTTTGTTTTAAGTATAGCAGTATTTGCCAAAAACAGCAATAGTATGGTGTTACTTTAACTAATGGCTGCAAAGGATTGCATGACATCTTACAGGCATTTTCCTTGAGGGGACTTTAATTCGATGATATCGTTGTATCGTAGAACAGGAGGAAATGATACATGAGAAAGATGACTTATCCTGCAGTGTTGAATAACAGCTCCAATCCCGATGACGTGTATACGGTGACGTTTCCCGACGTTCCCGGTACGGTCAGTGAAGGAAAGGGAATCGATCAGGCCCTGAAGAACGGTGCGGAAGCTCTGGGGCTGATGCTTTATGATATGGATGACCTTCCGGAAGCCTCTGACATTGACGAAGTGAGAGAGGCAAACCGGGAAGCGGTTGTCAGACTTGTTGTCGTTGACCTGGAAGAGACATGTAAAACGGTCAGGGAAATCGGCTGAGAGACCGGTGGTGTAAACGGCGTTGGTGAAGGATCATCAGCGCCGTTTTTCGTTTCTGACAGTTGGTGACGATGAGGGAAGTTAGGGGGAGAATTGTATATGACGAGTTTCCATGTATTTTTCATATAATCCAAGCCAAAAAGCAACAGATGTGATATAATGTTAGTGCAAGTATAGATGAATATATATATATATATATACTTTGCAAACATGTAACATTAATTAGAGGTGTACACATATGAAAAAGCAGATTATCACAATGGGAGCGGTCGGACTTGCGGTTGCCGGTTCGGCAGTGTCAGCAAAGGCTGATGAAACAGCAGACGTACATACATCTGACGTGACGGAACAGCAGGTTCAGACACAGGCAACCACCGAACAGAAAACAGAAAATGCACAGTCAGATCTTGACAATGCAAAGCAGAATGAACAGCAGGCTCAGACAAAAGCCGACACCGCACAGTCCGATGCTGACAAGGCAGACAAGGATGCGGAAAATGCAAAGAATGACGTAAACAAGGCACAGACGGATGCTGACAATGCGAAATCAGACCTTGACAAGGCTCAGGAAAATCTGAACAATGCCACGCAGGACAACATCGACAAGGCACAGACGGATGTTGACAGCGCAAAGACAGACGTAGACAACAAGCAGTCCACGGCAGACAAGCTTCATGACAATCTTGACAGCGCTCATAATAACGTGAACTCGAAGACCGATGACGTGAACAAGGCACAGGATGCGGTCAACAGCGCAAAGAATGATGCGGACAAGGCTCAGACAAACTACACGAATGCCGACAACGCCGTCAAGGATCTTGACAAGGCAAGGGACGACGTTGACAAGGCTCAGAATGCCGTAAACAATCAGAAGAATAACGTGGCCGACGCTCAGAAGAAGTATGACGATGCAGTCAGTCAGGCCAAGGACTTTGAAAAGCGTGTTCAGCCCGTAAAGGAAAAGTACAACAAGGCTGAAGCCGCACTGAAACAGGCGAAAGCCGATTTTGAGAATGCAAAGAGCGCTCTTGAAAACACCGGACTTGATAAGGCTCAGAAGGCTTACGACACTGCAAAGACAAACCTTGAGAATGCACAGAAAGCATACGACGGTGCAAAAACTGAATATGCGAATGCGACGGCGCAGCTTGACGCTTTGAATAAAGCGCTCACGACTGCACAGGCAAACCACGAACAGGCACAAAAAGACCTTGCAACACTTCAGACTGCATACAACAAGGCTCTTTCAGATTATGAAACTGCACAGAAGGCCTATGACACTGCAAAGAAAAAGGAAAACAGTGCTCAGAAAAAGGCTGATGAACTCAAGGGTGCAAAGCTTGCAGTCAGTGAAGCCACGAAGCAGAAGGCCATGAAAATGCTTGAAGTCTTCGATAAATGGGAAAAGGCGGGCAGACTGTCAAACTCATCTGCCTATCACAACTGGATTGAAGCAAAAAATGATCTTATTAAGTCATTGAGCGAAGACGTTAAAAAAATTAATAGTGACGAACATGGACAATACAGCTTCGCAGGCAACGAGGCTGACAAGAATGTATTTGTCAAGCGTTATTCTCTGAATTATGAACAGCGTGAGGAAATTTCCCAGTACGTATGTTGCATCATTAACAGCCTTCGTGATGATTTGGGACTCACCCCGTATGTAGGACATCTCATTGTGACGGAAGGAATGCTTAAAATAGACGACAGTTTTAGTATAAACAGGATAAGCAGTAGCGACCTAGGAGTACGGGTTTCCTACGTAAAAGGTGGGAGCTTTTACTGGATGGGGAACCCCGATGATGAGGCTTTCGTTTATGTTAAGGTGTCTATGTATGATATGAAAAAATCACTGAGATCCGGTATATTGTCTAATTTGGCTGAGTTCGAGCGGCATACGGATGACGATGACATTGGTTGCATATTAGGTACCACTGCACTTGAGTCATATGGCAAGTATTCGGAAACTTTCGTAGGAGTAAGGCCAAGTGATGATAACATACCGGATTCTTGGATTGGTGGTTGGGTGTATTCTACCGTGTTCAATGTCCGTGACCAAAAAACGGGTGAGTTTATTCCTTCTTCGCAGGTTTACGGTGATGCTGAAGAAAACGAAAAGATTTTCAGAGAAAACGGCGGGTTCAATAAAATCGACAATCCGTACGGGAATGCAGACAGTGAACTTGCGAATGCAAAGAAGCAGACGCAGAGTGCAGAAGCATCCCTTGCGACGGCTGAAAATGCGAAAAAACTTGCGGAAAGTGCCCTCAATGCTCAGAAGAACAAGGTTCAGAGCACGCTTAGCACTGTAAACGGAACGAAGGCACAGATTACATCAGCACAGCAGCTTGTCTCGCAACGTAATCAGAAACTTCATGACACAGCGGCTGCACTTGACAGTGCAAAGGAAAATGTTGCCAAGGCAAAACAGGCACTTTCCTTCTACACGGCTGACAAAGAACAGAAGCAAAAGAACTATGATGAAGCAAAGACAACACTTGCCAAGGTACAGGCAGAATATGACTCCGTCAGGAAAGACTATGACGCAGTCCGTGCACAGCTTTCAGGTCTGAATGAACAGGCAGGAAAAGCATGGACGGCACTTGACACGCAGAATGCGGAACTTGCCAAAAATGAAAAGGCGCTCGCAGATGCGCAGACCGAACTTGAAAATGCGGGAAAGGCTTATCAGAAGGCTAAGGCCGCTGTTCTTGCAAATCAGAATGCCCGTATGACAACGGACGAGAAAGACACGTTGATTATGGCACAGGATCAGCTTGAACAGGCACAGAAGAAACTGGCCGAAGCGCAGAAGACGCTTGTCGAAAAACAGAAAGCACTTGAATCGGCAAAGGAAGATCTTGCTCAGTCTGAAACAGAGTACGCCAACGCAAAGAGTGCACTGGAAACGGCACAGAAGGAACTTGAAACAAGAGAACAGGTTCTTGAAAATCTTAAGAACGCACCTGCACTTTATGAAAACGCAAAATCGGATTATGACAATGCGGTGAAGGCACTGAAACAGGCTGAAGAAAAGCTTGCACAGGCGGAATCCGAAAAGACGGCAAAACACGAAGCGCTTGACAAGGCTAAGGCCGAACTGGAACAGGCAAAGGCAGACACTGCACTCAAGCAGAAAGCCTATGATACACTCAAGGACCAGCTTGACCTTGAAAATGCGGTCAAGAAAGAACAGGCAAAGCTCAATGACAAGACAAGCCATACAGATACGACACCGCTTGTGCTGAAAAAGAGCGGTAATTCCAAGGTTGAGAACGGTGTTGCCAAAGTCTCATTTGCAGCGGGAAGAAAAGATACAGTTAAATCAAACGATCTTCCTCAAATGGGCGAAAAAGGCAACGACGCAGCGACGGCCGGTGTAATCATGACAATGTTTGCCGGTATTCTCGCAATGCTCGGGCTGAGTGACCGCAGGAAAGCTTAATTAAAGATATGACAACGAAAAGGCATCGGGATTTCGGTGTCTTTTTTTGCAGAGCTTGTATTGACAAATGAAAGGCAAGTTGCGAAATTAAATTCTTAGATTACTGACATAATTTTTAGAATCAAAAAAACAGCCCATCCTTTTCAGAATGAGCTATTTCAAAATATCGGCCGTTTTTTCGCGAAGATCCGGCAAAACCTCTGCTTCAAACCACGGATTTTTCTTCATCCAAATCTGATTTCTCGGCGAAGGATGGACGAGCGGAAAATACTTCGGCAAAAAGCTCTTGTAGTCTTTTACGACGTCCGTCAATTTCTGTGAGCTTTTCAAATGAAGATAATGCTTGACCGCATAGCTTCCGACGAGCAAAGTCAGTTGAATATCCGGCATGGCGCTGAGCAAACGGGGATGCCATTTGGCGGCAAAGCCCTTGCGCGGCGGCAAATCACCAGACCTGCCAGTTCCGGGGAAATAAAAGTCCATCGGCAAAACGGCGATTTTGCCTGATTCGTAAAAAACGTTCCTGTCAATTCCGAGCCAGTCACGCAAGCGATCTCCGCTGCGATCGTTCCAGACGATGCCCGTATCCTGGGCTTTTTTTCCGGGAGCCTGCCCAATAATCAAAATACGGGCATTTTTTGTCGCATAGTAGAGCGGATCGATGTTTTTTGCGGAATATTTTGCATTTTCCGGGTCGGACTTGATTTCGCCATAGATGTCATTTAAATTTTCCATGCTTCAAGTATAACACCGAACTTATCACAATTGAAACATTTTGCTTAGCGATAACTGACTTCTTTTGGATCGATGATTTTGATCAGGTCGTCGATTTCGCTTGGGCTTTGCGTTTCGCACACGACGTCAAACGTCTGGCGCAAGTCGGTGATCAGCATTTCGCTGTCGGTTCCCGTTTCGAAATCGTCAAACGGAAAGAAGGACTTGGCAATGTTTGCTTGAAGAGGAGTCAAAAGCAGCCGGTGTCCTGTTTTTTGACACAAATCGTTCAGCTTGGTCAAAGATTCCGGATCATAAAGAGAAAAATTCGTTGAAACTGCAGCGCCTTCTTCAAGATTCTCGAGTTCTTTTGCGATCTTTTTGAAATCAGGCAAAAGCGAGTCCTTGTTTTCAACCAGATCTTTGCCGAGGATCAGTGCGCTCAAAGATTGATCTCTGAAGAACTGTTTCCATTTCTTGATGCGTTTTTTATGCAGTCCGTGCGCAATGAAGCGTTTCGCATAGCCGATCTTTTCATTTTCGTCTTCCAAAAGCAAAACGCATGCGCCAAACCAGCCGTCGTCGCTTGCCTTGGCAGTGACGCAAAGATTTTTAAGGTTCAGCGGATAGTCGTAAGGCAAGATTTTCAGGTTTTTCGGAAAATCAAGTCCAAGTTCGCAGTATCGATTCAGTTTTTGAAGCAGCTTGTAAATCTCTTGTGTCGTGAACGCTGTGCATTTTTCAGGCAAAACGGGCAGCAGATGAATCAGTTCGGTCGTCAGATGCGTAAAGAAGACATGGTCTTTTTCGTGCATCTCGCTTGCGTCCGTCGGATCAAGACAGATGTTTTCCATATCGTTCACCTCTTACAGATTGGCATCGGTTTTGAAGTTGAGCGGCGAAAGATCCGATGATTCGGTGATCAGTTCGGCCGTCAGCTTTTCGACCTTGTCCAAGGCAAGCCTCTGCATCTCGAGCGAAGCCTTTGTCAGCAGTTCAAAAAGCACCTCGTCTTTGAGTTCTTTAGCTTTTTTATCTGTTTCAAGAATCTTTTGCTTGAATTCGATCGCGCATTCTTTTTGAAGATCGTGAAGTTTCGTTCCAAAGAGCGGATAGTGCGGATCGACCAAAATTCCCAGGAGCTTGTATGCCCAGTAGGCGGAGTCTTTGGAGTAGGTCTTTTCGCCATGCTTGTATGCGTCCAAAACGTCGGTCGTGCCAGCGTAGACCGGCACGAAGACGCTTTGACAGGTCACGCCCATTGCAAGCCAGTGAAGACCTGCGATTTCCGGGGCAAATCCAGGGCGCATCTGTAGCAGGTGAGATTCCTGCGTCTTGGCCAGGCTGATCGGACGAAACTTGTGCTTCAGATCGTCAGGACCTTTGCCGAGCGGATCGTACGGACTGTTTTGGAAGTGAGCGCCCATGACGTATTCCAGGTCGTCCATGAAAAGCTTGCGATCGGGTTTGCGAATGAAAGGCAATTCTTCGCTCATCGGATCTTGTTTTTGGCTCGGAGAAAGAATTCGCTGGCCGTCCCAAACGCGCGGCGTGCTGTAGATTTCGTCAGAAAGCGTGTGCGTTCCGAAGATGTTGCGGAAGTTGAAGCACGTTTCATCCGGATTGAGATGATTTTTTGAAACGAATTCCTGAATGGAAGCAGAAAACATGAAGTTGTCCGGATCATCGAAGGCGATTTCCTGGATGGCAAGCTGGTTGGCCACGACGGCATAGCAGTCGTCAGGGATGCGTTGTGCGACCCAGTGGTGACCGGAGCCCGTTTCAAGGTACCAGACCTCATCTTTGTCCGAAAAAAGAATCCCGTTTGATTCGCAGGTTCCGTATTTTTCAACGATGGCTCCGAGCCGTTTGACGCCTTCTCTTGCAGTCTTGACGTACGGCAGGACGACGGTGACCATCGCTTCTTCGCCGATGCCTTTTTCAACCAACGGATCAAAGCCCAAAACGCGCTCGTTGGCATAGGCGCTTTCGGTTGCGCTCATGCAGACGCCGTACTCGTTGATGCCGTCTTCTTCAAACAGACCGAACTCGTCCGTCCACTCCGGCGTGGCACTGTATTTGAACCGAGTCTTTTCAAGCGGCATCGCAAAGCCGTTGTCCTTTGAAACGAATGTCTGATCCTCAGCAAACGTCTGGCGCGGATGAATGACCATATGCTTTGGCCAGGCGCTTTTTGAGTCCTCGTTGCGGCCGATGACGGTCGAACCGTCGGCCATGGCTTTTTTGCCGACGAGGATGCTCGTGCAGGCGGAAAATTCAAAATTATGTTGCAGCATTGCTTGTTCACGTCCTTTTTTAGTCTCTTCTGCAATTAGATTATAGCTTATCTGTCTTCGACAAAACTTGAAAAAAACGCATAAAAGGCCAAATTCTAATTGCATTTTAATCTCTACCTATGCAATAATGTTAACATAGACAGTGAACAGAAGGGAATGTTTTAAATGCCACTTATTCATATCGAACTTATCGAAGGTCGCACGCAAGAGCAGCTCAAAAATCTTGTTGCAGACGTTACGGATGCCGTAACTAAAAATACTGGTGCTCCGGCAGAACACGTGCACGTTGTTTTGAGCGAGATGCGCAAGGACCGCTATTCGGTCGGCGGCGTGCTCAAGAGCGACGAAAAATAAGCAATGCGTGAAGCCGGGGAGTTGATCCGCGGCTTTTTCGTTATATATGACAAATTCAGCGTCGGGAAAGGAAGAGTGCAGTTGGCAGATTCAGTTGAAGTAAACGAACAGGGACATTTGTTGATAGGTGGGGTCGATGCCGTCAAATTGGCAGAAGAGTACGGTACTCCGCTGATCGCATATGACGTCAAGAAAATTAAAAAGCAGATTCGCGGATTCAAACAGGCTTTTGAGGATGCCGGCGTCAAATACATGGTTTCGTATGCCAGCAAGGCTTTTTCCGCGCTTGCGATGTATCAGCTGATCAACAAGTACGGGCTCGGATGCGACATCGTTTCCGGCGGCGAGCTTTATACGGCATTAAAGGGCGGGATGCCGCCTGAACGCATTGAATTTCACGGAAACAACAAGCTTCAGGACGAGCTTGAAATGGCAGTCGATGAAAAAATCGGCACGATCGTCGTCGACAACTTCCGCGAGATCAAACTGCTCGATCACGTTTTGCGCCGCAAGCATGCAAGCATCGGCGTCGTTTTGCGCGTCACGCCAGGCATTGAAGCCGAAACGCATCAGTACATCATGACCGGGCAGTCGAATTCCAAATTCGGGTTTGACATCCGCTCAGGTCAAGCAGAAGAGGCGCTGCAGCAACTGATGAAGAATCCGCGGATGAACCTGATGGGGATTCATTGCCACATCGGCTCGCAGATTTTTGCCGTCAACGGTTTCCTAATGGCGGCAGAAAAGCTGGTCGAAGTTTTGGCCGACTGGAAGAAGCGTTTCGGCTACGAAGCAGACGTTTTGAACCTTGGCGGCGGTTTTGGCATTCGCTACAACGATTTCGATCAGCCGCTTCCGGCCGAAGAATTCGTATCCGCAATCGTGGAACGCGTCAAGGAACTGGTCGCAAAATATGAGCTCAAGATGCCTGAAATCATCATCGAACCCGGTCGCGCCATGGTCGGTGAAGCCGCAACGACGCTTTACACGATCGGTTCGCGAAAGGATGTCGACGGCGTCTGCCACTTTTTGGCCGTTGACGGCGGAATGGGCGACAACATCCGCCCGGCGCTTTACGATGCGCATTACGAGGCATATCTTGCCGATCGTCCGAACGCGTTGCGCGAGCAGATGGTCACCGTTGTCGGCAAGTACTGCGAGTCGGGCGACGTTTTGGTCCATGACTGCGCCTTGCCGAACACCAAGCCGGGCGACATCCTGGCCATGCCGTCGACCGGTGCCTACGGTTATACGATGGCCTCAAACTACAACCGCAATCCGCGGCCTGCCGTCGTTTTTTGCGAAGAAGGCAAGTCAAGACTCGTTGTCAGAAGAGAAACGTATGCCGACATGATGGCGTGCGAACTAGGATTGGAAGACTAAAAAGAGTCTGGTAACCATCTTGAATCAAATGAAATGCCGAACAAGTGCGGGTCGATTTGCGACTGACTTTGTCCGGCATTTTTTATTCTATAAAATACAGTGCTGCTCAATTGATCTGGACAAGATATCATTCAAATTTACGGACAAACAGCGATTTTTGCCCATTTTGTCCGTAAGCAAAACGCATTTTACGGACAAACAGGCATTTTCCAGCGATTTGTCCGTAAATTTTTGCCCATTATGATGAGTATTTACGGACAAATCCGTCTTTTTTGAGCGTTTGTCCGTAAAACCGGGTTCGAAACGTCTGAATCCTTACGGACAAAAGGCTGTTTTTGCCCATTTTGTCCGTAATCGCCATTTTTCGAGCAGCCCGTTTACGGACAAAATCTCAATTTTCATCGACGTGTCCGTAAATGACGGCGATTTTGCCAAATGCAGCATTTAAAATAAAGAATTCAATTTTTTTACAATCCTAAAGCTTTTTGCAGATAATTTGCGACGCCGTCATGATCGTTGTCGAATTCGGTCACGTCGTCTGCGATTCGTTTGAGCTTGTCGGTTCCGTTCTTCATCACGACGCCAAGCCCGGCATAGTCGATCATTTCGGCATCGTTGTGCTCGTCTCCGAAGGCGATGATGTCTTTGCGGTCGATCTTGTAGGTTTTGGCCAAAAACTCCACGCCGTGAGCCTTGCTGATGCCTTTTGGCGACAGCTCGAGAATCGGGTTCGGTCCGCCCCAGACGCCGACGTTGATTTTGCTGCCGAACGCTTTTTCAAGCTTTTTGACGATGTCTGCCTTGCTGTTTTGATCCACCAGCATGGTCATTGCGGCCGGATCGTGCTTGAGATTCGTTCGATTCAGCACCTGATCCTTGCGCAAAGCCGCCGGAAAGAAGCCGTCGATCAGCGTGTTCGGCACGTCTGACAGCGCCATCGTCTTGCCCTCTGCCGAAACGACCTTGATTCCGAGGCGTTGTTTTGCCTCTAAAATGTCGAAGGCGATGTTTTTGGAAAACGTCGTCTGATACTCGTGCTCCCACTGCTTGTGCGGGATGTATCCCAAAGCTCCGTTGAAGTTGATCATCGGACCTTTGAGCTTCAGTTCGTCGTAATAGCCCACGGCCATTCTGTTGGGCCGTCCGGTGACGATTGAAACGACGTGTCCCGCCTGTTGTGCCTTGTTCAAAACTTCTTTTGTCTTTTGCGTGATTTGCGTTTTGCCGTTAAGCGTTGTTCCGTCCAAATCCAGTGCGATCAGTTTGCGTTTCATGATTCCCTCCGTTTGTGTTGCTTACTCAAAGGTAACACAGAAAGGGGGCGGTGGCAATTTTTAAATTGGGTGTTTGAAGAGTTTGAGGGGGAGGATGTCCAGGAAAGTTATTGCAAAAAATTGAAAATGTGTTGGTCAATTTAGAAGAAAATCTCGCTAAAGGGTAAGAAGATTGCTAAAAACAGTCTTGTCCATTAATAGCGAGAGGGGATATAATGAACGTAATATATGTACGTAGCGATCTCTTGACGGAAAGTTTTATTGAACTTAGAATCGCTGTCGAATTTCTATCGGAAAGGAATTATGATTATGATATACACTCACTCACTCACTCACTCACTCACTCACTCACTCACTCACTCACTCAC
>ENA-OUQI01000406-OUQI01000406.1-human-gut-metagenome-genome-assembly--contig:-NODE-406-length-34667-cov-12.380937_pt1 | contig 34667 bp, 50 predicted proteins | sample MGYA00237953_ERZ548840 | MGnify/ENA primary metagenome ERZ548840 (study PRJEB26490, sample SAMN05194690) | human gut metagenome | biome: terrestrial biome; feature: human-associated habitat; material... | reverse complement strand
GCGTTCTGGATTGCTGCCCCACTCGCCTCTAATAATCTCGTCTGCCAGCTCTTCGGCTGTTTTACTCTTAATGGTAGAGCCTGCGCCCATAATCTCGTCTACGCGTGCCTGTGCCGCCTCATATGCTGCTGCTCCGTACTGCGCTGTGATATTCTCGCAGCGTTCTGGATTGCTGCCCCACTCGCCTCTAATAATCTCGTCTGCCAGCTCTTCGGTGCTCTTACTTGGCTTTGCTGGTTCTGTCGCTCCTGCTCTCTGATCTACGATAGCCTGCGCTGCTTCGTATGCCTCTGCGCCGTACTTGGCTGTGATATTCTCGCGGCGTTCTGGGTTATTTCCCCATACTCCGTTAATAATCTCGTCTGCTAGTTCTTCGGTGCTCTTTCCTACCGCTGGCTGTGGCTCTGTATTTCCTGTTACTACATTATCGTACTGTGTTAAGTTGTTACTGTCAATAACCGCCATAACATTTGTTACGTATGTAGGGCTTGTGGCATAGCCGCCCTCTTTAATGGCTGTAATAGCTGTACGTGCATCTGTTACATTTACTGCGGCTGCGTAACGTGCGCTGCCTGTAATAAGGTCGTAATAGTCCTTTACGCTGTCTGCTGGTGTGTCGTACGCTCTAAATGCTGCTGTAATAGTTGTGTAATTAACATTGTCGTAGCACTCCTGCGTTTTTGAGCTAAACACTTTGCCGCCCCAGCTCGCAGTAGCCTTAATGCCAAAAAATGCGTTAGCCTTAGTCATAAGGCTAGAGCCGCCCCAGCCTGTCTCTAATGCTGCCTGTCCGATACACACGCTAGGAAGTACAAAGCTTTTGCCTGCGTCCTTTCTTCTTTTTGCCTCTGCCTGTGCAAGTGGTGCGATTAACTGTAAAAATTCCTGTTTATTCATAATGGTTTTACCTTTCTTTATAAGCCCGTGTTAATAGCTTTCTTGGGTAAAACTCTTTTGTATATTTCTTTAGTTAATCGCTTTTACTCTTTCTTGCCTTTGCTCTGTAATACGTCGATAGCCTTAGTAATAGCTGCTGGCATAGGCACGCCCATAAGCCCCGCATTTTCCACAATGCTTATAAGTTCGTTAGACATAAAGCCGATAATTACAGCCTCGCGTATGTAGTCTACTCCTGTTGCAAGGTCTAAGCGGTATGCAATTAATACGCATAATAAAATCATACCTTTTTTACAAAGTCCCTTTGCTCCTGCTACGCTCTTTAGGCTGCCGCTTTCGGTTTTTTTGCTCTTGTGGAATACTCCCGCTACAATTACCCCGCTAATATAATCAATAATCATAAAAGCTACAAGTGTTGCAAGTGATGTAGTCCAGCCGCCCAGCAAAGCAGTAATACCCCCGCCGAGTGCTCCAATAGTTGCACAAATTTTTACTTTCATCTTTTCGCCTTTCCGCGCTGCCGCGCCTTTTATTTTTTCTTTTGCGCAACTCTTTTGTTAATCTCTTATGCTTCGGCGGCGTCCTCTTTTTCTGTGTAGTCGTCGCCTGTAATTTCCTTGTACTCTTCTGGTGTTAATTTTCCCTTACCTACGAGGTTTTTAAGCATTTCCTCGTTATACCAGCCTGCTACGTAATAGCTCTTGTATCTCTTTGCTGCTTTACTCATTCTCTGCCGCCTCGCTTTCCGTATGCTCTGTGTCCTCTGCCAGCGTCGGTAAGTCAATGTCTGCCATAGTCGCTACATACTCGAGTAACGCCGCCTGCTCCTGTACTGTAGCTTTTAAGCGTTCGTTTTCTCGCTGCTCTTTGACGCTAGTTTTTAACTTTTCAAAAATCATTATTTCGCCCCTTTCCATAGGTCTTTATAGTATTTATCCATTCTGTCGAGTAAGTGCGTGCTGTCGCCCTTTTCTACGCTATATACGTGTGTTTTCTTCGGGTTAAACTCAAAGCCCATAACGTGTAAGTGCTTGTCTATCTCCTGCTTGCAGTATTCTAAGTACTGCGCGCTTTCGTGTAGTAGTATAAAGTCGTCCATATATCGTATATAGTACTTTATGCGCAATCGTTCTTTTATAAAATGGTCTATCGGGCTTAAAACTGATATTCCCGCTATTTGTATCATTTGCGAACCAGGGTTATAGCCAACCTCTCCCGCGTACTGGTTCGTGAGCACTCGGTTAGCTCTTTGGTATATGTGCGGCTCTAATCCTTTTCTAAAGGTCTGGCGTGCTGTCTCGTGCTGCATATTCGGATAATAGCCGTGTATGTCGCATTGTAATACGTTAAAATTCTTGCCGCACTTCCTATACATAGCTCTTAAATACTCTTTAAGTATCTCTCTGGCTAGGTCTGTGCCTTTTCCTTTCTGGCAGGCTACGTTAGTATTTATAAAACCTTTTGTCATTTGCGGATATATCGCATTATCGTTTAAGCTCCTCTGATATATTGTATATGTATATATCGCTAAGTCGTTCGCCTTTATAAGTACGTCAAACTTTCCCTTGCCTCTTTCGCTCTCGTTTACTGACACGTCGCGCTTGTCCTTTCTTTTTTTATTTTCGTTTTTTGCTTTGATAGCCCCGCCGAGGCGTCGGCAGGGCATTAGCGTTGTTTTGCTACGGGTGCCCCCGTAATTGCACAAGCGGGCGCGCAGCGCATAGAGTCGTTCGCGTAGTAGGTGCTGACGCTGCCGCTCGAGTGCACGGACCACGTATTGCACGAGCCGCTACGATAAGCGCTACGCAAGCGGACGTGCTGCGCTGAATTGTGATTTTCTATCGCGTATGTAATCATATCTGGGTATGTCTGCCATTGTGCGCAAGGCGACGTACGCCCGCTGGCTCTCTTCCAGTATTCCCAGTAGTCGCCCTCGCCGCTCGCCTGTGGCGTACAATACATTTGTTCTATACTTGGTAAAAAGATTTTATCGTATGTAACCTCTGTTGCTGTGCTCTTGTCTAGCTCGCTTATGGTGTTCGGTACTGTTACGATTTTAATAGGTGTTAAGCAGCTTAAAAAGTCGTCGTCGAACCCAGTTAAAAAGCCTGCCTTTGTCGCAAGCTCCGTAGGCTTAACGTCGCCCTTGTGCTGCGCAGTCCACCAAGCATTAACGCCCGCCTTGCTGTTAAGCCACTGTCTCATAGCGCTATGACTCCAACGATTGTAACCATATCTACAGATATTGCCGCTCGCGTCTTTAATGGCGCTGTGGTAATATGTTGTGCCCGCAGGAATAGCGCCGCCTGTCGTTACAGTCACAAGGCTAAAGCTGCCGTCGCTGTTTTTTGTGTAATAATTGTAATCTGCGCTAAAGGTTGCCTCTGTTGCTATTTCTGCCTCTGGCGCGTCATACTGTACCTCGAACGGCGTACAGTAATGCCATTGTAAAAACATAGCGTTTGTGGTTTCGCCGTCCTTAAGCTCTACGTCTCCAAAATGTACGACGTCCATAACTGCCGCGTATGTTACATTTGTTGCCTTATCCGTCCAAGGTACTGTAATCTGGTCGCCTACTGTAAATACTTCTTTTTCTTTTTTACCCTCTACGATAGCCTTTACCTGTTTCATAGTAACGAGGTCTGCGGCTGTAAAGCCTGCAATCGCTCGCAGGCTCGCCGCTATGTCTTTCATAGTTGTATCGCGTGGTAAATCAATGTTTTGTACTGCCATTGTTGCCCTCTCTTTCTTACTGCTCGTTATACATAAATGTTACTGCGCCGTCGCTGCCTACAAGCAAATTGTAGTTCCTGTCAGTGTAGACTGCTGCCGCCGCGTCCTGCGCCGTCTTTGCCGCTGCCGTCGCTGCGTTGGCTGCGTTATTCGCGTTTGTGGTTGCCGTGTTCGCGTTTCCTGCTGCCCCGTTTGCTGCGCTCGTGGCGTTTTTCGCGTTTTCTGTTTCTCTCTTTGCGTTTGTGGTTGCTTCGTCGGCTGCTTTTTTCGCTGTATCTGCCGCACTTGCCGCGTTATTTGCTGCCGTCGCTGCTTTATTAGCTGCGCTTGCTGCGCTCTTGGCGTTGCTCGTAGCCGTGTTTGCGTTACCTGTGGCTGTGTTGGCATTGTCTGTAGCTTTTTCGGTTGCTGTCCTTGCTGCCTGTGTGCTGTCCCTTGCCTGTTCTGTCTCTATAATTAATTTTGTTAAACTCGTGCTCTCGTCCGTGCTCTCTGTATCGTCTGTATATACGCTCTCTGCGATTTTAGTATAATATGTCGCACTTACCAGTACGCTAGAGCCGCTGTATAACTGTATTTCTGCGAAGCCTGTGCCTGCTGCTGCTAACATCTGCTGTGTGTATGTTACTATTACTTTGTTATTGCTTATTGTGCAGTCGTTAATTACCTTATTCCCGTCTGGCTTATAGTATTTTACACGCGCTTTTACTCCGCTCGGTATAGTATATACTGCGTCGTTCTGTAGTAGTGTTACCTCTACTTGTCGGCTGGATATTTCGCCCTGCTTGGCTATAATGTACTCAAACGGCGGCGCGCCGTCTATCGGTACTTTTATGCTCTGTGTGTTCATAATAGCCATTGTTAATTACTCCTTTCCATTTTCGTTCGTTTTTTCTTTGCTTTCTTTTTCTGCGGCAATTTCACTCATTAATTGCCTATTGGCTTCTATCTTTACCTCTTCCAAGATATCTTTTAGTATATAAAGAATAATCCCCATTGGTAAGCCGCTTTCATTTATTGTTTTTGCTATGTTATTTCTTGTATTATTTATCCTTATATTAATCGTCATTTTCCGCTCCTGTTAACTCGTTTATTATTTGTCAACTTCACATTTAAACGTTTTCATATCTTTGTCGCATTGTTCTTTATTCTCTTCGTATCTTTTGGGGTTTAATATTGTCTGGTTTATTGTTACCGTTCCTGTGGATACGCTAGCATGTGCGCTTATGGTTGTATTATCGCCTACTTCCGACACTCCATTTATAGATATTGTTTTTGTTATGTTGTTAATCATTTTTTTCCTTTTAATACCATTTCTTCTCTGTCCAGCTCCACGTTGCCACTATGGTTTCATCGACTAATATATAAAGCGTGTCTCCTGTCCACTCAAACGTTACTGGATTTGTTGCGCTGTAGGCGGGCGTCATATATCGTTTTATTGACGGGTGGTACATATGGAGTTTTAGTGGTTCGTTAATATAGAAATCTCCGTATATATCCCCACCATTTCTAACGCTTACGTTATTATTAAAATTACTGCTTTCCCTTGTAATTTGTACTGCATACTCTTGACCGCCTACTTTAGATAGTTCTAACATGTGTCCTTGCATAAAGAGATATGAGCCGTCATTGCTTGCTATCCTATATTCCCCACCGCGTATTGTCGTTGTCATTGTGTAGCCTTCTGTTGTTGTAGATATGTTTTTAAATGTTCCTGTTAAGTCAGCGTTGGTTGCGATTAATTTATTGCAAATTATTTGTCCATCTTCTGTTATTACAGTATTGTCTGACGTTAGTGTGAATTTGTTTCCACTTATATTAATACCGCCGCTGTTTCCTGTTATGTTTATAACGTCCAGCGCTTCCGCTGTTATTGTTCCCGCCTTTATTATTCTGCCCGTAAGTTCGCCCGCTGTAATGAAGTTTGCTACTATTTGCCCGTCTGCTGTTATTGCTGTGGTAAATTCGCCGTTTACCCCTGTGTTGCTGTGCCCCAGCCCTGCAAGGTTCCAGCGCCATACATTTTTAGCTTTGCTTAGCTCTGGCTGGTCTAGTATGTATATCTCCTGCGGGTTTTTCTCTGGATAGAGCACTACATAGCCGCCGCTGTTTCCTGTTATAGCTGCCGTAACATCTGCTATTGTCTGCTCTATCTGCTTTTTAATTTGTTCGGTGCGTATCTGGTTCTTTTTTATGTTCTCTGTTACTTCCTGCTGCGTCGCTGTAAGCTGCTTAGTTAAGTTTGTACGTACGCTGCCTATTTCCATAGTGTCGTAGTGCTCTTTTAAGCTGTCGTACTTCGCTTTTACTATTTTCGCTGTCGCTTCTATTTGCAATTTGTCTATACGTACTGTTACTGTATCGCATAGCGCGACACTTTCCATAGCCTGTATATTTTTATAGTCCTTGGTCTTTTTAAGCTGCGCGTACGATAACGTAATATTAATATCTGGCTCGGTGCTTATTTTTTCTAAGTATGCCTCTGCTTTCGCTCTTAACATATCCTCGGTTATAATCGTGCCGCTTTCCCACTCGTTGCTAAAGTCCACTATCTCGCAGCGCTTATACGCGTAATCTGCTGAGCCTGCGTGTACTAGCGTCTTTTCTTTTAGGCTTACGTATACCTCGTTTTCCTTGCCCTCTGGCGTGTATTTTGCGTATGGGAATATAGCCGTTACTATATTTGCTATGTTGCGCTCTTGCTTTGCGTCGGTTAAGTTCTTGCCGTATTCGATTGTTACGCCGTTGTCTGCGCCTCTCGCTTTTAATAGCTCTATTCTATAGTTATTAAAGTGATATTCACCGCCCCACGTATCTAATATACTGCCCTCTACGCCGCCAAGTGCCTTACGCACGCTTACCACGTCCGCTATGCTCGTGCTGTTTACTGTTGTAATGTCGCTTATAGCCGTGTATTTATGTTCAAATATTGCCGCTGCCAGTAAGCTATTAAGTGCCTGTTCTGCGTTTACGCCGCTTATACTAAATCGTTCTACAGGGTTGCCCGTGAGCTCGTAGCTTATGTGCTCTGCGTTCCACGTTGTATTACTACCTATCTGTTTACCGCTTTTGTATATTCTAAAAAGCTGCGGCTCGTCCGTGTCATTTGCCTTTGCTTTAATAATAGCGTCCTCTGCTATATATTCCGCTAAGTGTCCTTTTGCTGGATATACAAGCGTCGCCTCATATGCCCCGTTTCTCTCTTCTGTTACTGTGCAGCTTACCGCGTCTGTAAGTAAACCTATGCCGTTTGTTGTAAAGTCTGTTTCGCTGGCAGCGTATAAAATTGGTATCATAATTTGCACCAGCGCGGTACTATTTCGATTTTTGTTACATTACCCGCCCAGCTTATGTTATTGTCTCCTGCTGCCAGCTTAGGAAACGCCCCCACAAGCATTTTATTATTCTGTAATGTATCGCCCTTGTATGCGTTCATATTCTCGCTGTCTACCTCTATATATCCGTCTATATTTTTAAAGCCGTGCGCACGATTGTTTATATAGAGTGTTATGTTACCGCTGCCGTATATTTTCATATATGGCGTTGCTGTAAAGCCCTCTGGGTTTGTAATCGTGGCTGCTTTTGTTATCGTTATTGTTTCATCTCCCTTTAGTGCTCTTTTATATGCCTTACACGTAAACTGTATCTCTATTTGTCCCAGCAGGCGCTTAGCAAGCTCCGACACACTCGCCCCGCTGCTTACGTATGCAAGTGTGTAGTAGTCTCTGTCGTAAGTATCATAGAGCTTTTTATACTCTATACCGCTGCCGTAGAGCCAAGCGTAAAGCCTGCGGGCGTGTTCCTCTAAGTCCAGCTTAAAGGCGTCTATATCTACGCAGCATACGTATTTACGCGCATAGTCGTTAAATTGCTGATTGTCCAGCTCGTCTATGCGATTATCTACTACAAAATTGCCGCGCGCTGGTACGTTTATAGTCTCTATTACAGGCTTGGCGGCGTTGTCCGCGCCGCTCTGCTCCATAATAAAAAGCCCCATATCAAGAGAATTAACGCCGTTATATGTAAAGCTATTAGCTGTATTGTAATAATTACTAAGCATATACTCTGTCGTCCCTCTCTTTCATTTCTTCCGCAGTCTCTAACATTTCCTCTGTAAGCTCTCTTATGTCTGTATCTCTGTTGTTTTCAAAGTGTTCTATATTTACGTTAATCTCGTTTGTAATTTGCTGCGCCCTTCCGCCTTTTGCGGTGTCTATAGCTGTGTTTCTTGCCGTATTCGTAAGCGGCGTTACTACAGCTTTGCCGTTTACCATTTGTACGAGTTCTGGTCCCGCCTCTGCTACCATAGCGCCGCCGTTTCCGATAATACCGCCGTGTGCAAGCCTTGGCAGGCTTAAATTACTCATTTTGCCAATGCTTACCCCTGGTATTTTGTTTATAAGATTAATAGCTCCGTTGATAAGCCCTATAGCTCCGTTTATGGTGTTTTCTATAATGCTTATTACGCCGTTAATTCCTGCTTTTACCGCGCCGCCTATTGCGTCTGCTATGCTTGCGCCTAAATCCGAAAACGTATTTCTTATAGTGTCCCACAAGCCGCTAAAAAAAGAGCTAAAATTAGAGAATACGCCCTTTACCGCGTCCCAAGCTGCCCCGAATGTGTCTCTAAAAAATGAGCCGACAGCCGAAAAGATACGCTTTACGCTATCCCATAATGTACTAAAGAAGTTTGCAAAACCCTCGAATATGCTCTTTATTCCGTCCCACGCGCCTTTAAAGTCTCCTGTAAGCACGTCTTTTACGACGCTGAATACTGTTTTTATAGCGTTCCATACCGCAGCAAAGTAAGCCGCTACAACGTCCCATACTGCTTTGATAATTTCCCACGCATTACGAAAGAATGAGCCCAGCACTTCGCCTACAGCCGAGAATACTACTTTTATGTTTTCCCAGATAAGCGTAAAGTAAAGTACTGCTACGTCCCATACGCCTTTAATGTATTCCCACGCAACCGAGAAAAAACTGCCCAGCACTTCGCCAACTACCGAGAATATAACTTTTATATTTTCCCATAACATAGAAAAGTACGGCTCTACTAAATCCCATACTACTTTAATAATTTCCCAGCAATCGCTAAATATCTGCGCTATGTCTGCGCCTAATTGCTGCAAAAAAGCAAAGGCAGCCTGTAGGTACGGCTCTATAAAGCCCCATATCTCTTGTATCCTGTCCCAGATAGTGCCTATAACGCCCTTTATTACTTCGATAGCGCCGCCTATAAATTCTTTTACATTCTCAAATATTTCGTTTACTGCGTCTCTAAACCATTCGCACTTATTGTATAGCGTTATAAATATCGCTATTAACGCCGCTATCGCCGCTATAACTAATATAATGGGGTTTGCTGCAAGCACGGCGTTTACTGCTGTTATTGCAGTCTGTAGCGTCTTAATTACGTTTATCATAGTTGATATAACGCCCGCTACTTTGCTTATAATTAGTAGCGCGGGGGCTATTGCTGCAACTATCATTATTATTGTCGCTATCATTTCTTTTTGATTATCGGTTAGTCCTCTAAAACATTCTGTAGTGCTCTGTACTGTGCTCGTTACTTTTTCTATCGCTGGCTGTAATGCTGATAACGCAGTACCCGCTAAGTCGCTGCCTGCAAGTTTTAAGTTATTAAGCATTACTTTAGCATTGTCCCACGGGTCTAAAGTGCTTTCATATGTATCTTGTACAGTAGTGCCGTAGTCCTCGAGCGAGCCGCCTAAGTCGTCTACGCTTAACTTGCCCTCTCTTATTGCCTGCGCCATTTCTGCAAAGCCCTTAGAGCCGAAAGTTTCTTGCGCAATACTTAACGCCTCTGTCTCCGTACTTGCGTTTTTAATGCTGTCTATTGTCTTTTGTAGCGCTTGGTCTGTGCTTAAGCCCTCTGCTGTATAATTCTTTACAGCTTTCTTTAAGCCTGCCATAGCTGTAGTAGCGTCTACGCCGTTATTTTCAAACATAGCAAGCAAATTTACGCTTTCTGTAATGCCTAGCCCCATTTCTTTTAAGGTGCTGCCATTCTGCATTAACGAGCTCTCTAATGTGTCCATAGACAACCCTGTATCTTGTTCTACTTTTGTGAGCAGTCCTAATACATTGCCCGCCTGTCCTGCGTCTACGTTGAATTTATTTAAGATTGTGTCTACATTGTCAATACTGCTATTTAAGTCTGTCCCGTTTATCTCTGCAAATTCGATAAACTGCTTTGATAAGCTCTCTAACTCGTCGCCTGTAAGCTGGAAACGTGTATTAACCTCTCCTATTGCTGTGCCTGCCGTCTCCGCGTCTGTCGGTATATCCTTAAAAATGTTGTTCATGCGCTTGTTGAGGTCGTCTAACGCCTCGCCCGTAGCGCCTGTTTTAGTTATAATTATGTCGTAGCCGTCGTCTAAATTCATAGCAGACGCTACGGCTCCTGTGCCTACTGCTGCCGCTGCTGCCGATAAAGGCGCCATAGCTTTAGCTGCTTTGCCTGCTTTATCCTCTACTGTATCAAATGCTTTCGCCGCCGTGTCAATTTTGCTTACGCTCTTCGCTGTCTCTTCGGCTGCTTTCCCTGTGTTTTCAAATTCTTTATTGCTTTCCTCTGCCTGCTTTTCCAAGTTGCCGAGTTTGATTTCTGCAGAGGCTATCTCTCTTTGTAATGCTCTGTATTGTTCCTCTGATACTTCGCCATTTTCAAACTGTTCCTGTACCTGTTTTTCTGCCTCTTTTAAGGTTTCTAACTTCTCTTTTGTACTTCCTATAGCCTCTTTTAATATTTTCTGTTTCTGGGCTAATAGTTCCGTATTTGTCGGGTCGAGTTTAAGCAGCTTGTCTACTTCGCGTAGCTCTTTCTGTAAAGAGCTGCACGAGCTATTAACGCCAGAGAGCGCCTTAGATAGCTTAGTAGTATCGCCGCCTATTTCGATTGTGATACCTTTAATACTGCCTGCCACTTATTACGCTCCTTTCTGGTTCTTAATCTTTTCTCGTATCTTTTTGCGGTCTGGCTTGGTCTGCGTCATTCTGTAGCAGTCCTCTAAATACTTTCTGCCCTTTTCTGTCTGGCTAAGCGTATATATATAACTTTCTCGCATAAAGTATAAGTATAGGTCTATCGGCATTTCTTGCACGTCGAATATGCTTATATTTAAGTAGTCTATAACTAGCTTCTCTGCTCGTGTTTCTGCTGTGTATGTATACTCTGCCACCTCTGTCTGCCCGTTTGGGTAGCGTGGCAGCTTTAGTTTGGGTTATTCTTAATGCTGTTTACAAAGTCTGCGTAGTCGTTAATGTACGCTATAATTTCCTCTATGTCGTACTCTTCCTGCTCTAAGTACTCCGCTGTAATAACCTCTTTGCCTCTGTTATTGCTTAAGATTTCTGCCAAGAGCCCTAGCATTTCGTCGTATATCTCGCCGCTCTTAGCCTCGTCTGTGTCAATATCGTTTATAATCTGCATTTTTTCAAAAGTGCGCTTTTTAGGCATTTCAACTACAAGAGTTTTGCCGTCCTTTAACTTGGTAGGGTAAAAGCTGCGCTTTAATTTTCCAAAATCAAAACTTTTATTTGCCATATTCTAACCTCTTTTCTATCGCGGCTGCTTTTGCGCAGCCGCTTTAATCTCTTATACGTTCTGTACTATTTCCTCGTCAAAAATAATAAGTGTACCCTCTTTGTCCATTGGGTAAGCTGTAAAGGTTGGCTCTAATGTTGTCTCTGCGTCTGTTGCGAATGTAAAGCTAAAGCCTGCCTCATTCTTTCCGACGATTGTTACTCTAATGTCGCCGTCCTCGTCGTCCTCGTGCAAAAATCTAATTAAATATTTGTCGTTTTTCTGGTTCTTTAAGCCGCCGATTTTTACAGTACGCTTTTTGCCAGAGGTTGTTACTCTTGCTGTTGCACATAATTTATCTAATGTAGCTCCGCACCAAGTAAGCAAGCCCGCTTTAAGTGTTGCCTCTTCCTTTATTACTTTAGTTTTCTGTACTACGCCTAAGTCGTCCTTGGCTGTGTAGCTCTCTGCTGTATACTCGAGTGACGCGCCGCCCTTGATGTGCGCAAGCTGGTTATCCTCTGTTTCTATTGTTTCGTCCGCTGGGATTGTTCCCGTAAATTTAACGCAGTAGAGCTTACCGCTGCCGAGTGTAATTCTCTCGCTATCCATATTGTTACTGTCCTCTCTTTCTTATTTTTTCGTATGTGGTAAATTCGTATGCCGTCTGTACCATATCCTCGCTTTGTATTGTCTCTTGAAATTTGTTAAAGCCTACGTCGTATAATACTTTTTGCTCTATTTCTTTTTCTAAGCTGCTGTCGGCTATTTTGTCTGTGTAAAGCTCTATAGCCGCCTGTATCGCCCTAACTCCTACTGCGCCGTCGTCGCTTTTGCTTACGTTGTCCTGCGGCGTTATGTATACCAGATATGGCAGCTCGGGTAGTGGTGTTTCTTTCGTCTCTCTAAACTCGTCCTTTGCCAGAGGTAGCCCCAGCGTGCGGGCGCGTTCTATAATTGTCTCTAATCTCATTTGCTCGCTGCTGCCTCTATCCTTTCCTGTAGTGCCTCTATAGCCGCCTGCTCTACAGGTGCTATATGCTGTATAGCTCTAACTCTGCCGCCGTTCCTGCTTGCGTGTCCATATTCTAGTAAGTGGGTTAGCTGGTAGTCTCTTTCGTTGTATACAGTATTTCGCTTAGTTCGTTTGTCTGTGTATGCTGCTTTTTTGCGCCAGCCCTTGCGGTAACTGCCTGTAAGTTTTGGGCTGCTCTTCTTAAGAGCGTCTACTGCCTCTTTTGCTACTTCGTCGGTTATTCGCTTTGTTGCGTCTGCTATTTCTTGGTCATATTCTGCCAACGCTTCGGCTATAGCTGCGCCTGCTGTGTTTATGTTCTCGTTGCTCAACGCTTGCCCGCCCTCTTTTCCGCGTACAGCTCTAACTTTTCCTCGTTTGGCTTTTTATAAGTCCTGTAAATAGTTAATCGCTGCCCATTGTACTCTAACTCTGTCTGGTCGTTATATTCGTGCGCCCATACAGTAAATTTATAGCTTGGCTTAATGTCTTTAACGCCCGCTGTCGCGTATTCGCTCTGGGTTATGCTGTCTACCTCGCAGCATATAGTTACGCTTTCTGTTTCCGTCGCGTTTAGCTGCGTCTTTAAGGTTATCTCTCCATACATTGTTAGCCCTCGCTTTCTTTCGTGTTATACTCTCCAGAAAGTGCTAAAGACATCTTAAGCGCGTCGTAGCTCTGTCTGTATTTGTCTGCAAGGTTGTTATAGTTAAAGTCTGCTTTTGTAAAGAGCTGTGCAGCTCTAATAATAAGCGCGTCTGTGTCGTCTATCTTTTCCACGCCTGCAAGCTGCAAGTCTTTAAAGCAAGCCTCTATACAGCCGCTTATATCGTCCTCGATAATAGCCGAGGCGGTAGACATACGCATACTGTCTTTAATTGCTTTTATTAGTGCTGTCCTCATAGTCGTCCCCTACTCTGCTGCTTTTGCTACGCCTGCCTCTATAAGCTGCGCTGCGCGTTCTTTTGTTACCTCGAACGTGTCGCCCGCGTGCTGTGTAATATCGCGCTGCAAGTCTTTGTAAGTCTCTGTTACGATAACTTTTATTGTTGTGTCCGAAACGGACACGTTAGCGGCTGCTGCCTGCTGGTCGTTTGCTGTCGGTGTGTTCGTCGCTGCCTGCTGCTTGTCGTCCTCGTCCGTTACGTCTACCTCTGCTGCCGCGATACGTTCTACAAGCTCTGCCTTTTTCCCGTCTGGGCTTAATCCCAGACTTTTAGCAAGCTCTCTAAGCTCGTCTACCTTGTACTCGTCCTCGAGCTGCTTTTTATCTAAATGCCCTTTCATTATTTCGCCTTTCTTTAGCAGGCAGCTTTACGCCGCCTGCGTTATTGTTATTAAACTGACTTTACGCCTTTTTTTACTAAGATAATGCCCGCAGCGTCGGCTACCTTTCCGTCAGCTACCATTAAGCATTTATTCTTAATCTTGTTATTGTCGTGGTCTGTCCACTTTACTACCTGCATTTCCATATTTGTATTAATAACGTAGTCCGAAAAGTTCATAAATACCGCGATTACGTCGCCCTCGTTTGCGTCGTCCCAGCTTGGTAAAATATCGTCCTCTACAGTCTCTACGTTCTTACCCATAAAGCGGTATGTCTCTTCGCCGTTTACGCCATAATTTGTACGCCCGATAGGCTGCCCGTTTTTATCTTCCATTCCGTCAATGCCAACGTCAAAAGTTGACTGGTTCATTATAAAGCTGCCGTTTCTGTACGCCTTTTTCATTTTTGCTTTTACTTTATGCCAGCCGCTCCAACTTGCGTACTCTTCTGGTGTCAGTGTAACAACGGTTTTTACTCGGTTGTCTTTTAATACTCCTAATGGCTGCCCCTCGCCTGTTCCGTTAAAAATAGAAATCTCGATAGCTTTAACCATAGCCTCGGTCGCCATAGGCACAAATAAATCTGTAAACATTTTAAGTGTTACTACGTTTGCTAAAATGCTCTGTGAAATTTTGCACTCTAAGCCGTAATAATTAAATGTCACCGAATTTTTAGCGCTTGCGTTCTGGTCGTCGCTGCTCTTTCCCTCTGTAATCCAGTGCGCAGTAGGCTTTAAGTCTGCGATTGGAATTGATACGCCGCCCTGTACGTTAATCTTGCGCACCTTTGCGTAAATGCTGCCGTAACTTTCCAGCTTTGTAATAATTTCATTCATAATTGTAGTTGGAATTACCGCGCCGCTTTCTGCTGTTGTAGTTGTGCTGGCTTCTCTGTACTCTGTTGGAATTGCTACACCTCTACACACATAATTCATAAATGCTTTGCGGTACTCCATTGTATCGTACTTATCTACTGCCGCTGTGCGCTGCTGTGTTCCGCTGCCGTCTGCTGGCTTGATACTTCTAAGCACTGTAGGCGCTGTTGGGTTTCCGTTTGCGTCCGTTACTTCTCCTGCTGCGATAGCTGCAAGTAAACTTGTGCGCTGCTCCTGCTGCTGGATAATTGCCGTTCTCTCTTCCTGTAAGTCTTTTACTTCTTTCTCGTACTTTGCCAGCTCTTCGGCTGTAAGCTGTGCGCCTCTTTCCTCTACGTCTTTCTTAATAGCCGCAAGTCTTAATTCGATCTCTTTTAATCTCATTGTTTTGTTCCTTTCTTTGCTTTAAATTGTTGTTAAAATCCTTAACATAGCTGCTCGCTTTTCTAACGTCTCCCGCTGCTCTGCTTCGCGTCTCCCGCTTGCGTAGCTGCGTGCTGCTATACTGGTGCCGTCGTTTGCTGGTGTGCTTACCGCGCTAACGTCGTACACCTTTTTGATTTTTAAAATAGTGCGGGTATGCGTCGCTCTGTCGTAGCTATCCTCTGCGACTATGAATCCCCAAGACATTTTTGTAATCATTCCCGCGCTAATATCTTCATACAGTCCCCTTGCTAATTCTGTTTTACCAAGGTCGGCTGCAATATGAAGCCCTTTTGTGTCTGCTGTTAATTTAAGAGTGTTGTTACTGTTACGAGCGTACACCCTACCGCTGTGGTCGTACTGCATAATAACGTCGCTTAAGTCCGCGCCGTCTAGTGCGTGCCTGTCTATTTTTTCGTAGTATTTGTCGCCGTCCTCAAACTCGTAGAGCACGTACGGCGTATCGAATGTAGTCGCGTAGCCCTCTATGTAATAGTCACTGTTGAATTGGTTCGCAGCTACCGCTACCGATAACGGCGCCGCTACATTCCTGTATTCTCTTTCTTTTACTATTGGCATATGTTTACTCTTCTCCTTTCTCGCCTGCCTGCTGCCCGTCGCCTGTTTGCTGCGGCTGTGGTTCTGGTTCTTGCCCTGCCGTTGGTTCTGTTTGCTGTGGCTGCTGCGTTATAATTACTGGCTGTGGTTCTTTGTTGTGCTTGTCCAGCTCGCCAACCTCTGTATACTCTTTTCGTATATAGTATTTGTCGCCGTCCTCAACGTGTGCCATATTCCATATGTCCATAACCCCGTTGCGATTAAGTAAGCCTCGGTCGAATAGCTGCGTACTTACTTGTAGCTTTGTGCTATTGCTCGCATACTGTAGCCTGTTCGCGCTAAATGTAATAGCGTTGCCGTGCGCAAGTTCCCGCGGCGTAAAGGTCATATTAGACATTACAAGCGATAACTGTATAGCAAACGGCTCTATTTTCCCCTCGTAGTAGGCGTTCCACGTTTCCTCGTTAAACTTGTTTTGTAGTATGTCCATATTTGTATTAAAGTGCGTACATACATTTTCTTGTATCTGCTGCATTTGTAGCGCGTTTGGCGTGTATGGCTTGCTTTCTACGGGCTTAACATCACTAAACTTGTTATCATATATAATCATTCCGCTTTTGTTGTCGCTGCTTAAATTGTCCTGCGTAAATCTGTCGCGCTCTTTTTTTATGTCCTCTGGTTTAAGCATATTTGCTACTTTTGCTAAAAAGCGGATATTCGCCGAATTTTGCACGGCGTTAATAATTCCCTCGTTACTCGTCTGTATAAGCTGCATTGTCGGCTGCATTGTCTTGTTATCCTCGCCGAAAATGTCGTCTCTATATTGGTGCGTCGTTAGTATTCCGACGCGTTCAAACTCAATCGCTGCGCGCTCTCCATTTCCAAATGTATAGCGTAAATATACTTGGTCTTGGTGTTCTATAATTTCGCAGTTTTGAGGCAGCAAAGGATACCAGCCCGCAAGCTGTCCGTATGCGTCCTCTATTGGTATAATAAAAGCTGTATGCTCACACTCTAGTATTGTCGCCACTCGCGCTATAAACTTTGTTGTGTCCATAAACGCGTTAGGCTTAAACTGTAGCGTGCGCTCTAAGTTCTTTAACGCGCTGCCCTCTACCTCTGGCTTTAACTTGCTGCAATGAGTAGCAAAGCTATTAATAGCCGTGCGGGTTAAATCCATTTCGTAAACGCCGCCGTCGTAGGTAGAGAATACAGGACTATAGCCGTTAAGCAGCTTAAAGTATTCGCCTATTATTTGCTTGTTTTTTCGTCCTTTAAAAAGATATTCAAAAAGCCCCGTTTCCCTCACTCCTTTCTACTTATGCTGCGTTTTTAAGCAGCTCGCCCAGCTCCGCGTTGTACTTCTGGCGTACTGTCATAGCGTCTATTACGCTTACAAAACCGTCTATATGCGCGCGCTGTTCTATCTTTATAGGTCTAAATTTTCTTGTTTCTAAATTCTGCTTAAGAGCCACATTTAAGAAGTGGGACTTAAGTAAGTTGTTGCTTGCAATCTTAAAATTGCCGTCTTTAATAATTCCCTCAAATTCTCGTATAACTGGCGTTAAGTTCTCGCCCTGGTATACGTCGTCGGTATGGAACCCGTACGCCTTTAAGTCGTCTATCAAGTACTGGGCGCTGTATCTGTCGTAGCCTATCTGTAATACTCGTATGCCGTATGCGTTAAGCAGCTCTACATACCAGTTAAATACGTCTTTGTAGTCTACGTAGTTGTCGCCAGATAGCTTAAGTACGCCTTTTTTTACAAATACGTCATATGGTACGCCGTCCGTTGCTTGCAGGCTTTCCAGTCTGTTACGCGGCATAAAGAATTGTGTAAACGCGTGTAGCATTCCGTCTTTTTCGACTACGATACTTGCGGCTGTTAAGTCTGTTGTCTGGCTTAGATCAATGCCGCCCACGGCGTAGCAGTCTCTAAAGTCCTCTAGCGTGCTTTCTTCGCTTGCTTTGTCTACAAGCGTGTATTCTAACCACGCTACGCTACTGTTTTGCTTAATGTTGCAGTATTTCGTAAGAAACTCTGCTTTTTTGCTTAAGCTGCCCTCTGCTACTGCTATCTCGTCTTTAAAGAAGCCCTCTTGTACGCTTACGCCCATATTCGGGTTGGCTTTCTTTAGTTCTGTTATATCGTTCCATTTCTCTACGTCGTCTATGATGTATAAAAATGGCAATAGCCTGCGCTCTTTACTGTTGCCCTTTAAAAAGCTGGTAGCACGTTTCATTAACTCGTCGTAAATACTGTCGTTAATATAGCCTGCTGTAGATATACTAAGTATCATAGGCTGCCGCCTTGCACCCAGCGCCGACTTCATAACCTCATATTGTTTTAAGCCGCCGTCGCCGCTCCACGCTGCCATTTCGTCGCATATAACTAGCTGCGGGTTAAAGCCGTCGCTTTTCTTTGCGTTAAATGCAATAGGCTTAATAGTCGTGTTCGTCTCTTCTAGGTAAATATCGCTGCGCCTCTTTTTAGCAAGCTCTTTTAACTCGTCTTCTGCCTCTACAATTTTGTAAAAAGCGTCGTAAACGAGCGCCGCTTGGTCTAACTTTGGTGCTAAACAATAGATCTCTTGCCCGTACTCTGGCTCGAGATACGCCATATATGCAATAATGGCGCTTGCAAATAAACTTTTGCCGTTTTTTCGTCCAATAACTATAAAAATTTCGCGAAAAATTCTTATGTTTTGGCCGTCTACAATGCCAAACATGGCGCATACTATAGCTTTTTGCCATAATTCCAACTTTAACAAATCGCTGCGCCCTTTGCTGTGGTGGCAGAAATTTTCAATAAACTTTATTGCCTTATTTGCCTTTTTTGCATTGTAAAAAAACTCTTGTTTCTCCAGTCCGTCTACAAGTATTTTGTAAATTGCTAATATCCATTTACCCGCTACAATTTCGCCGCTTGTAATCTTTGCGTAATACTCGTAAATATAATTTTTATACGGCACTCTGGGGCTATTCCTCGCGCAGCAGGGCTAGCTTGCTTTTCTTGCGCTCTGCTGCTGGTACAAGCTCGGTTAATTGCTTTATAACTGCCGTATAGTTCTTGCTTAGCGCTATATAGGTGTCTGCCTCTGCGCTGCGCTTTTCGCCCCACTGGTTCGCGCCGTTCTGATACTCCGACGTCCAGCCGTTTTTCTGTATACTATCCTGCAATATATCGAGCTCGACAGACATAAAGGCAGCCTTTTCGATAAGCGGCGTAACAAGTTTCTTTTTGTTTTCGTCGAGGTTCTTAAAAATGCCTTTAAGTCTGGTTTTTTCTTTCTTAATTTTCTCTTCTTTCGTGTACTCTTTCTTTCCTGCCATATCTTCGCCTCACTTCTTGCACACCACACCCCCTACACCACGTACGCGCGCCCCTGTAGAGTTTTTTTAAGCTCCACACTCGGTCTCCGCTGGACTATTCAAAAATTTTGAATAGGGGGGGATATGCTCACGGCGTTGTCGCTATAACGTTGCCGTCTGCGTCGAATCTGTAGCGGCGTGTATCTGCTGCCGCGTGGTGTTCCTTGTTGTGGCAGTCTTGACATAACGCCTCGAGGTTGTCCCAGTTAAGCGTTATGTCTGTGTTGTTAATATTTCTCTTTGTCAAGTAGTGCTTGTGATGTACTACTTTAGCAGGCTCGCCGCAGCGTTCGCATAAGTAATGCTGCGCTTTTAGATAAGCCAGCCTTGTATCTTTCCAGCTCTTGCTGTGGTAGAACTCTTTAGCCCATTCTTTCATAGCCTGCCTCTCTTTATTTGCCTAGCTAGAAAAATGCAATAAAAAAGAGCGGCTAGCTAATGCTGCTTAAGTAGCTTAGCTTTCCGCTCTTTCTCACGCTATCATTTTACCGCAGGCAATACCCCACGTAAACCCCAGCTTTTTACCACGCTTTTACCTCTGCGTTATAGCGTCCTCGTCTATTCCCCAGAGTAGTACGCTTAACTCGTTTATTATTCCGCTGATCCAGCGGCGCGGTGTGTTCTTGCCTGTGTTCAGTTCTTCGGCTATGTCCGCATAGTCTAAGCCCTGCATGAAGTATAGCTCAAACGCTTTATATTCTACCTCGCGCCCCTGCTGCTGCCTGCGTCTTTCTATCTCTTCTACTGCCTTGTCTATGTGATCTAACATCAGTATAGTTTTAAAACGAGTGCGTCGTATGCTGCGCAAGTATGTAGCCTGCTGCTCCTCTGTTAATTCTCCCTGCTGTTGTAGCTGTGCAGCTTCGCTTACTGCATTATCTCTGTGAAAAACTGCGTCTCTGTAGCACCTCATAAGGCTAAATGTGTCGTGGTATTTATCCGCTTTGTGTTTCTTCTGTTCCTCTCGCTTGTAAATCTCTACGCCTTTTTTTGCGGCTGTTGTTATTATCTGCTCTAACTCGTCCTCGTTTAGCCTTATTTCGCTCACTCTTAATTATTCCTCGCTTTCTGCTGCCGCGCTGCTTTTTAGTCGAATGGTAGCCCGTCGTCGTAGCCGTCTGGTATGTCCATAAAGCCGTCGCCGCTGGGTGTTGGCTGTGGTCTGTCGCCTACTGCCTGCTGCCTCTGCTGTGCCTCTGCTTTTGTCTCTCCAAAACTTACACTACTTGCCAGTACTTCGGTGTAGTAAATTTCTTTGCCGTCCCTGCCTGTATAATGCCCTGTTTTAATCTTTCCGACCAACTCTACCTTGTTGCCTTTCTGTAGCCATTTCTCTACCCATTCTGCCGTTTTGCCAAGTACGCGTATATTAATAAAATCTGTGCTTTTGTAATCGTCCACCGCCAGCGTAAAGCGTGCTATTGCTACGCTGTTATTTTCGCCGCCGTAGCGTACGTCTGGCTCTTTTGTCAATCTTCCGCTTAATGTTACGTTGTTCACTTTTTACCCTCTCTTTTCTTCCTGTTGTATTCCTGCAAGTATTTTATTTGTTCCTCGTCCTCTGCCTGTCTCTTTTGTCTGTCCGCTAGTTCCTTTTCTTCTCGTCGTTTCCGCTTTGCTATAATCTTTTGTGCTTTCTTGTGAATCTTACAATTTTCGCAGCAGTCCGCTTGTGTTATCCCCTCTCGTAGTGCTAGCGGTATTTCGTCGTAAGAATGGCAGCCTATGCACTCGCGTATACCGCCGTCATCGTCTACCTCGACTGTAAACAGGAAGCGCAGCAGGGCTATAATAAGCCCCGCCACAACCACTAATACACATATCGCCGCTGCGATTATGAACGGCGCTATTAATATACCCGCTACAAGCGCTATTGTTTTAAATATCTCTGTTGCTGTCATTCGCTGCCCCTTTCTATTCGTTCCGCTACGCTTTGTGCTGCGTCTGCTGCCACTCTGAATCCGTTGCTTAAGCCTCTGTATATCCCTGCAATAACCCTTGTTATTGCGTCGCCTATATTTTGTACTGCTGCCGTTATGTCGTTTATAGTTACGCTTGTATTTCTCATAGCCTTTTTAAGTACCTTTGCCCGCTGCCGCTTATCAGCCTCAAGCGGCGGGTTATGCCCGTGCCGCTTTTTATAGTTCTTTTTCCATTGTCTGTAATTCATATTACGCCTTGCTTTCGCTTAAGAAGTCTTTTATATCTATCTGCCCGTCTATTTGTGTGTCCGTTTCGGGCACCTTAGTAACCTTTATGCCGAGTATACAATAACCCTCTTGTAAGCCGCTGTAATCTTCCAGCATATATACTATATCTGCCTCTATGTGCCTGCCTGTCTCTTTGCCGTCGACATACTCGTTAAGGCGTAGTGCGTCGCCAGCCTTAAAGCCTCTGTCGTTCTTTCGTAGTTCAAAGCTCTTTTTTCCTGTCGCCACGTCCTTAAAATACATAGCAGCCAACTTAAGCTCGTGTACTTTCTGCTCTTTTGGCTGTAGTGCCCTGTCTAATGCCGCCTCGCGCTCTCTGGTCTGTAGCGTTTTCTGCGTCTGCTTATCTATTGCTGCCTGCTGCTCGTCGTAGCGCTGCTCGTCCGTCTTTTCTGCCTCTGCCTTGTTAATATACTCGTCGCACTTTTCACACGTTCCCGTTTTTACGTTGCAAACGCTGTAATTCAAGCAGCTATAGCATAAGCTCGTAATACTTTCTGGATGCGGCGCCCTGTAATCGTCGCCCGCTTTCTTTTCTGCTACCTTTGCGGCTATCTCTTTTGCTCTTATATCCTCGCCTGCTGCTGCCTGCTGCGCTATCTCGTTTTGTTCGTCCTCGTCTAGCTTGCTTGTCTCATAGGCTGCCGTTATGCCTAAGTTGCCCACCTTAAACTGTTCTTTAGCCTCTGGCGTAAGATTGTTGTTGATCTGCTCCATGCGTCCTATGTTTGTTGCGCTCTCGCCCAGTGCGTCGGCTATTAAGCTGCGCAGGCGCCCTTGTATTTCTAGCCCGTCCTCGTCTCTGGCTCTTATAAGTGCTTTTTTTAACCTTGCCGCCTGCTCTGTCTTTTCGTACGGCGTAAGCTCTCGGTTAAATGCGTTGCCGACTAATAAGCTAAGCTCTAGCCCTGCGGGTGTTATGTCTTTGTAGAGATAACGCACGCTTTTATATTTTTCGTAGCCTCTGTCTATAAGCAGCCTGTTAGCCTTGTTACGCCTGTGCCCGCTTATAATTTTATATTTGCCGTCTATCCTGCCTAATACTGTCGGCTGCTGCTGTCCTACGGCAAGTATAGCGTCTGCAAGCTCTTCTATGCTCTCTTGACTGTAAAAGTTGCTTTCTGTTTCCTCTACGTCGTACGGGTTTAAGTATATCTCTGTGTACTCTGTTACCGCTGCCGTCTTTGCGTCCGCTTTACTTTGTGCGTTTAATATATCCATAAAGCTAAACTTATTTGCTGCTGCCATAGTTTTACGCCTCGCTTTCTTCCAGATACTTTGTTATCAGTTTTTTGTAGTCCTGCGCAGCTCCGCAGCGTGGGCTATACTCGTATGCCGCTTTATTAAAAAACGTGCTTTCTGCTGCCTTATCGGTGTAGCGTATCTGTCCCAGTATTTTAACCTTGCTTTTCTGCTGTAACCATTCCAGCCCCGCTATGTTCGTGTCATTGTTTTTATACATTGTCACAAGCGCGCCGAGTAGTTTTATGTTTGGGTTAAGCTGCTTAGCGTCCTGTATCTGCTCCGCTATAATGTCCAAGCCCTCTAACGCCCACTCGTCTATTTTCACGGGTACTATAACCTCATCTGTAATCTTTAGCGCTGCTATTACGTTAAAGGCTATGTCTGGCGGGTTGTCAATAATCATATAGTCGTAGTAGTCGTTTATTGTGTCTGGGAATGGCAGATCTAGGTTGGCAATAGGCGTATGTATTAATTTGTCGTAGCTGTCTATCTGGCTGCCGCTGCTGCCTGCCATTGTCCATACTGCCGACATAAGCGACATATTAGCCGTTATTATATCTACGTTGTTGTGCTGTGGGTGCTCTGTTATTAGTTCTCTTAATGGGTTCTTGTATTCGCCTAACAATGCTTTAGCCGCTGCGCACTCTCCCGCTGCCTTGTATGCCCCTGCTGCCTTGCTTAAATTGCCCTGCTTGTCGTTGTCCAGTAGTAATACTGTCTTGCCTCTCTTTTGCAGCTCGTAGGCTATGTTATACGCCGTGTACGTTTTCCCTACGCCGCCCTTAAGGTTAATAATGCTTATTACTTTCATAGTTTGCCTCTCTTTCTCTCCGTTGGTTCTGGCTCTTTTTATCTATCTCGGCTACATGCTCCCTTAATACCCGTATTGCAATATTTAATGCTCTTGCGTAGTCGTTATAGTCGTCTCGTGTTCCTGTAAGTACTTGTAGCGCCTCTGCCTCTGTCATACGCGCCGCCTGTCTGTTAGTAAGTCGTCTATGCCGATTCCTAACGCCTGTGTCATTGCTGCATATGTTGTTAGCCTCGGCGTGCGTGTTCCATTTACATAACGGCTCATTGCCTGCTCTGTTACGCTTACCTTTTCTGCTAATTTTCTTTGCGTTATATGCTTTTCTTCCAGCAACGCTTTTAGCTTTGCTGTATCAAGTATTTTTACTGTCATATTGTCGCCTTTCCATGTCGCAGGCATTAAGCCGTCTTGTGCCGTTGTATCTGCTATAGCTTTGTCCGCTGTTTCTGCTGTGTCCAATTTTAAGTATGCTAATAGCATTTCTGCCGCCTGCTGCCAGCCGTAGCATACTATCGCTAAATAGTCCTGCTTGTTTAAGTTGCATAGCCACTCATTCTGTAGCTTAGTCGGCTTATTGTTGCCTACCTTAAGCTCTATGTATAGCCCGTGGTAGCCGCCTCGTGCTACTGGCAAGTGCAAATCTGGCACGCCTGCTTTTACTCCCTGCCTTTTTAGGTTCGCCGCCGTTCTTGCGTCTCTCTTGCCGCCGTTCGGTATATGATACAGCAGCGCTAACTCTGGATATTTTGCACACTGGTATTGCGCCCAGCTAAATAGTGTCTCTTGTGCCCCTGCCTCGTAGTCAATTCTTACATTTCGCATATATTCGCCTCTCTTGCTTTACTCTAGCTGTACTAGCCTGTATCTGTAATACCCATAGCCGTAGTATTCTGGGCTTACTATGCCTTTTTCTTCGCTGCCTTTTTCTACGTAGTAGCCCGCTGGCGCTTTTGCCTCGCAGCGGTACCACGAGCGGGCAGTTACATACTCGTACTCTGGCTCTGGGTGTACCAGGTTCTTACTTGCTGCCCAGCGCTTGCCCTGTAGTCTCTGCTCTGGTGCGTCCTGCATATGTCTATCTGTGTATTTAATAAAATACGCTGCCAAGTCTCCGTATTGTCCGCTGTCGTCCAATGGGAATACTTTAACCCTGTTATGCCCTGCATATGCTTTATACCAAGCCTGCTGCAACAGGTTAGTATCTATGTGATTCACTACTAAGTGGTGGTGCCTTGCGCCTTTCTTGCCTATCTCCATAACGTGTATGTATTTAAACTCTAACCCAGCTTTTTTATATAGCTTTCTGCACTCACGTAAGAATACTTGTATATCTTTTTTCATTTCCTCGCGTGTTCTGTCTGGCTCTCCCTTATGCCTTATGTAGTCTAGTACTAAGTGGTAATCTCCATAAGCAAAGTTAGCGTTCATTAAGAGCCGCAACTTTCTCTCTGCCTGTTTAGTGTTTACTTTTTTCTGCGCCTCTGGTGTAGGCTTTACTTTGTCTCTTCTCTTTGCTCCCTTTTTGTTCAGTCTGGACGTATAGAAATATTCTACCTCTATCGTCTTGCCTGCCTTGGTAGTCCTCTTAACATACGGCATATATCTTTACCTCGTGTATATATATTTTTGTGTATCTCTGTCGGTAAGCTAATACTTTTATCAAGTGTTTTTACGGGACGTCGCCCGTTATTTTCCTTGCCCTTTTGCCGTATGCAGCGTATAATATAAGTGCATTAAATATTAGTTATTTGATACGCTATACGCTTCGGCTATAGCTTAGCGCCTATGATATTGCAGTATCGTAGGCGCTTTTCTTATGTCTTTTTATATAGTGCCCTGTAAGCGTACAGGGCGTATTATTTATATTTATCCTATTGCACAAGCGGGCGCGCAGCGCATAGAGCTGTACGCGGCGCCGTAGTAGTGACCGACGCTGCTGCTCGAGTTCACGAACCACGTATTGTACGAGGTGCCACGATAAGCGCTACGCGTTCTATGCCCGTCGTTAAAGTCGTCCTTTGCGTGCTTGGCTGATCTGTATGGCTTGTCTTTGTAATACTCGTATGGTGTGTCTTTAGCGTCGTACTCGCCTACAGATAACAAGAAAAACGTATCTACTGTCTTTCTGCCGTTTGTGTTCATTTTAGTAACTGGTATTGCATACTCAGCCAGCTCTGCGTAGCGTGCCGCGTATGTCTCGCTGTTAAGGTACTCTCTAAGCTCGCTTGTTTCCCAGTCGTTAGAGCCGTAACGTCTCTTTGTATCAAATGGGTGTTCTTCTATAAGCTCGTGTGCCTGTATAGTAACTGTGTGTTTAAGTTCCTCGGCTGCTGGTGTGTCTGCGTCAATGCCTATTACGTCGTATGGTACTGCTGCGCCGTCAAAATCAATATAGATCTGGTCGCCTACTGCCAGTACTTCCGCAGCGCGTCCCTCTCTTATAATCTTTCTAAGCTCTTCGAGCGTAACGCTCTCTGTTAATATTGTCTTTTTTATCTGCATTTTTCCGCTTTCCTTTCTTTTACTCTTTTCCTATCGCGTATATAGATACCTCGTACGCTGTCCGCTGCTCTTCCTGCTGCTCGCTTATGCGTTTAGTGTAAGCTCTGCTCTGTAGCTTGCCCTTTAAGGTTACGCGTTCGCCCTCGTGCCATTCCTTAACCATAGCCGCGGTATCGTTCCAAGCGATGCAGGGTATATAGCAGCCGTGTAGGTCTTTTAGTCTGTTCTCTACCAGTACGCTTATATCGCTTATGCGCTTGCCTAGTGGTGTCTCGCGGTATGTAATGCCGCTGCCGAGTGCTCCGCTTAACTGTACCTCGTTTTCGTAGTCCCAGTGCTCGCCCGTAATCTGCTGCGCTGTCTCTGCCAGTACGTATACAAGTACCTTGCCTGTTATAAAATTCTTGTAAGCCTGCAAGCTGCCGAGTATCATAACTGGCGCATTTACTCCGATACTGTCTACATTATCGCCCTGCACATATACTATAGCCTCGTCAAACGCTCCGCTGCGTCGCTCGGTAATAACTGTAAGCTCGTAGCCGTTAAATGGCAGCGTATTAATGTTGTCTACCTTGCGCAGATTCTTTAATATGCCCTGTAATGCTACTGCGTTGTCTGTCTCCACGTTTCCGCTCTCCTTTCTTCTGTTTTTAGTGTCCGTTTTATTGGACAGATACGCCCCGCAACCCTCGAAAGTTGCATATACAGCGCTGCGGCTGCTGCTTTGCCTTTAAGCTAGAGGCGTTTATATATAAATGTCGTAATACATATTTATGTGCATATCTCCCGCTATGTACTGCGGCGTGCTCTCTTGATCGAGCGGTGGCATAAGTCCCAGCTTGCGCCAGTCTTTATGTGATGTGTCTAAATGTGCTCTAAAGCTCGTTACTATCTCGTCACCAGTAAATCCTAGCTCGCTGTAGTTCTCTTTCAGATAGTAGCTCCAGTCCGCAAATATTACGGCACCACCTTTTATAATTCTCGCGCGCTCTGACGAACTTATAAGGGCTATAAGGGCACTTAATGTTACTTGCTGCATACTCTTACTCTCCTCTTATCTCTTTCAGTGCTACGTTTAGTTCTTCTGTTGTCATTCCCTGTCGCCTAGCAAGTGCAGCCGCGCTTATGTTGTATGTCCAGATAGACGACATCTTAATAGCGTCGCCTATGTCTAGTTTGCCCTGCTGTAGTCCGATTCTTACAAACTGTGGGCTACAGCCCATAATAGCGGCTGCCTCTGTCGGTTTAATCTTTAATGCCTGCTGCATATTACTACCTCGCTGTATTCTGCTGCGCCTGTGCCATAGCAAGTACGCCCTGTGAGTAGATAGCAACTATGTTGCGCTTATCCTCTGGCAGCTTTGCTACTTCCTGCATAAGCTCGCTGAAACCTTTTAAGCTCTGCTGTTCTTTTGTTCTCTCTAATGTCTGCTGCATACTGTTTTACCTCTCTTTCTTCTTAGTCCTTAAAACGTCCGTAACTGTCAAGCTGTATATAGTGGTTATTTACTTTAGCCTGTCTGCTGCCGCGTGCTACTTTCATCACTTCTAGATCGTTCGCTCTGTATATCTTTCTCTCGCATACAGGACACGTTACAGTCTCGCCGTAGCCGCCATTAAGCATTACTTTAATTTGGCAAGTCGGGCAGGAATACGAGTATATGCTTATTTCGTCGAGTATTACCGCTGTGCCCTGTGCGCGTTCTAAGCCTTGCAGCTCTTCTATAAAGTCCTCTCTGCGTTTCTTTGCTTTCTCAAACTGTGTGCACCAGCCGCCCCCGCCGTATACTATTGCATTGTCTCTTATTTTTTGCTCAAACTCTTCTATTTCTTTGTTGCACTTTGCTATTTCTTTCTGTATAAGCTCGTGTATGCGCTGCTTAATATCCTGTATTGTGTGCATTTTATTCATTTTCTGCCGCCTACGCCTCTCTCTGCTAACGCCTGCAATTTCTTAATTCTTGCCTGTGTCTTTTCGTCCATACTGTACCTCTCTTTCGTTAGTTCAATGCCTCTAGTATCTGCTGTAGCTGTGGCTCCATATCTCGCCAGAATTGGGCGTTGCTGGCTGCGCTCTTAAACTTAGGCGCGCCGTTCTCGTCCGTTTCCTGTGCCAGCTCTTCCCACGCCTTAAGCTCGTCCTCTCTGTGTTTCGTTGTCATTAAGATATAGCACTGTAGCGTGTTGCATAGCTCGTTAGTAAGTGTTATTGTTTTCGGCTGCTGTTCCCAGCTTATAGCCTCTGTATCTATCTTTTTAAAATTGTTATTCTTAAAATTCTCGTATGTGTCGTGGAAATAATCGCCCTTGCTGGTTAATTCCTCGTACTGGGCTTTTATAAAGTCCTCTGTTACTTCCTGCTGTGTTAAGGCGTCATAATATTTTTGTTCTGTCATTCTTTCGTTGCCTCTCTTTGGTTGTTTTTGTTTTATTCCTCTTCGATATATACGTCGAAGTTATCTTCGTTGTAGCTTTCGCCATAGCTCGCCAGCTCGCACCAGCTAGCGCAATCTATAGCCTTTATTTCGTCTATTCCGTATTTTGTTAATGTTTTGTAAACCTTGTTGTTTATGTCTCCTGCACTGTGCGCTATTCTTGTTATAGTTTTGTGCGGGTTATGTATTACTATTATAATTTTCATATGTTGCCTCTCTTTCGTCGCTGCGCCTCTCTATGCTATAATTGCTTTAGAAAGGTGGTGTTAAAATGCAAGATATTACAATTACTTTTAGCTCTTCCGAGCTCGCAGCAATTCGTACTGCTGTTAGCAATGAGCTCGCTTGTTTACAGGACGACTTAGAAAATAACAAGGTTCCCAAGTCTGAAATAAGCGACGCTCGTAAATCTGTAGAGCTTTGTAACTCCGTGATTGATAAAATCGACGCGGGCTTACCTAATTCTACTTATGAGCCTTGCGCTCACAAGTCCTAAGAGACTGCCGCGCCTTGCGCCGTCTCGCTCTTGTGACGGCGCTATTATGTTTGCCTGCTGTATAAAAATACTCTACCTCTATTGTCTCGCCTGTTCTGGTTGTCCTTTTTATGTATGCCATATTATCGCCTCTCTTTTAGTAAGTCTCTTTTAACTCGTCCCACATTCCTAATACGCCCTGTATTGCGTATGGCAAATCGAACGGTATTTCTTTTTTGCAACTATCTAACATTGCATTAACTCCGTCGAGCTGCCACAGCTCTATATAGTCCGCGTTTTCTTTCTTGTTAAGATAGTCGATAACTTTGTTTGTGGCTTGTAAGCAATTTTCCATACATTTTGCATTGTTGCTTGACGTGCTTACTATAATCACTGTCTCGCCGCTTTCCTCGGCTTCTTTGCATTTCTTCTCAAATTCCTTGTGCTTCTCTTCGTACTTAAGCATTTCGTTTGAAAAGAAAAAACTAAGCCTGTAGAGTCTATCTAAAGCTCTTCTTTTCTTTTCGTTGAGTTCAACTGTTTTGTTATTTTCCATATTGTTGCCTCTCTTCCGTTATATGGGCGGCTGCTGCCGCCCTGCTCTTATTTACGCGTTTACTACGTTCTGCATACCAGCTATTACAAGCTCTAGCGTTGTGCCGCCGTTTGCCTCTTTTGCTCTTTTCATAAGTGCGGCGTGTATCTCGCTTGGTATGTTCTTTGTGTTCATCAATACCGCTATACATTCGCCATAGTTAAGCAGGCTTATAAGTTCTAACGCCTCGCCTATGCTGTTTAACTGGTCTACTTTCTTGTTAAATAAATCTGTTCTTGTCATTTCTTTTGTTCCTCGCTTTCGTGTACCCCGCAAGTACTGTTATTTTATTGCTGTAGCCTGTTGACTATGTATACATAATACGATACGTAATATACTTTGTCAACACCTTTTTAAATAAATGTTGATTATGTATCGTTTTAATGTTATATTAGTGTTGAAATATAAAAGAAAGTGAGATGTACATATGAACGAACGTATAAAAGAGCTGCGTATTGCTCTTGGGTTAAGTCAAGAGGACTTAGGGCAGCGCGTAGGTGTTACCCGCGGCGCTATAAGTCGTATAGAAAATGGCTCTAACAATGTTACGCCAGCTATGATACTGGCTATCTGCCGTGAGTTCGGAGTTAATGAGGAATGGCTACGTACTGGCAACGGATCTATGTTTGAGGAAATGAGCCGCGCAGAAAAGGCTGCGCAAATAGTCGGGGCAGCTCTTGGCAGCGGCGACGAGTTTATACTTAATACGTTTATCGCGTTAGGGCAGTTATCCCCTGCAGAGTGGGAACTTATTAAGAAATTTGTTGATAAGATTAAGTCTGATAATTAAATAATGTTACAAAGGAGATGTTACATATGAGAGATAGTAAAGGGCATAGTTTATTAACTTTTCCAAATGATTATACCGTAGTTGATATTGAAACTACGGGCTTGTCGCCAGAGTACGACGAGATAATAGAAATATGTGCATTTAAGTATCGCGGTAGTGAACTTGTAAACAAGTATAGTACACTTGTTAAGCCAGAGCGTGAGGTAAACGACTTTATTACGCAGCTTACAGGCATAACAAATAATATGCTTGCTAGTGCTCCAAGTGCTGCAGATGTTATGCAGCCGTTATATGACTTTATCGGCTCTGATGTTATAGTCGGTCACAATGTTAATTTTGATATTAACTTTTTATATGACTATTGCACCAGTTTTTTATCTAAGCCACTCTCTAACGACTTTGTAGACACTATGCGCATTGCTAGACTTTTGTATAAAGAAAATAAACATAATCGCTTATCTGATTTAGCAACGCAGTATAATTTATCTTATGAGGGTGCGCATAGAGCTGACTTTGACTGTGCATTGACTAATTCTATATATGAAATATTTAAGAGAGAGTGTGCGGACGACGCGATAGAATTAAATACGCTTGCTAAACATTCGCAAGTAAAGGCTGCTGACATCAGTGCTGCAGTTTCAGAAATTCCAGCAGATAGCCCGCTACTTGATAAGGTAGTTGTATTTACTGGCACACTTGAAAAAATGCTGCGCAAAGATGCTATGCAGCTCGTGGCAAATATGGGCGGTATAAATGGTGATAATGTTACAAAGAAAACTAATTATCTTGTTCTAGGCAATAACGACTATTGCACCACTATAAAGAATGGCAAGAGTGGCAAACAGAAGAAAGCCGAGGAATATAAGTTAAAAGGATATGATATAGAAGTTATCCCAGAAAGTGTATTTTACGATATTGTCAATGTCTCTTATGTGGCTACTTGCCAAGACTCAACGAATCAATTATATAAAGATTTTTCTTTAAGTGACAGAGAAGTAGAAGTTATAGAGATTGTAAAATCCTTTATTTCTTCGAGTGAACTATATTCCGATTTTGGAATAGCGCGCCGTAGCGACAATTATATATCTTTGTTGTGTGGTGAAAATGATTTTATGCGTTTTAAGGCTTCGCCGCGTGCCTTTTGGGTATCTTTGCGGCTACCCTTTGCCCTTGCAGATAAAAACAGGGATAACCCTTTATTTGCTGCTCAAGTAAATAAAAATCAATTTCATTGGAAAAGTTCCATTACTTCTGTTGATGAATTAGAAAAAATAAAAGATTTTATTGTGGCGTCATATTTTAAATAAGCAGCTAGTCGCCTAGCTGCCCTTAATTCCTCGTATGAATTGTAATATTATTTTAAGTACGTGCTCGTCGCTTATGCTTTCGATTAGATCGCGTATCTGCTGCCGTATCTTCTCCACTAGCTCGCCCTCTTTCCTATGTGATACGGCAATTATAACGCTAGTGCGTTGTATATGTAAGTGTTCTGGTGCATATGTCCGTTATATTGGACGTTACGCCCGCAGCTCTTGGCAGCGGTAACTAACAATATTATAATTCTAGTAAATCGAATAGCTCTACTTCTAGGGCTGCTGCAAGTAAGTGCAGGGTTTCTATAGTCGGGTTTGCTTTTCCGTTCTCAATATTGTTTATTGTGGTCTTGCTTACCCCGCTTAACTCTTCCAGCTCCCGCAGGCTGTAGCCCTTGGCTGTTCGTATCTGCCATAAGTTGTATGTCATTATGTAAGCCTCTCTTTTAGTATCTATTATACTTGACGGCTGCGCATATGTCTTATGGTAATATCTGTAAAATTCAATATAAAAATAGCCGCCCCTGTTGGCGCAGGAACGGCTAAAAGATACTCTTAAACTAAACGAATCCGCTACGCTCTGCTTAAGTATACCCCGCAAGTACTATTATAGCATAAGCCGCGGGTTTCCGATAGGCTTATTTTTTATACCCTTTTGGGGGATAAGCCGCTAGAAAGTGAGGTTATGCTATATGAAACTTGCTAATGGTATGGGTAGCGTATATAAGCTATCTGGCAAACGCCGCAATCCTTGGATTGCACGAAAAACTAAAGGCTGGGATATTAACGACGATACAGGCAAAGCTAAGCAGCTCTATATTACTATCGGGTATTATCCGACTAGGCAAGAGGCGCTAGCTGCGTTAATAAATTATAACCAGAATCCGTACGATATAGAGACTAACTCTATAACCTTTGCCGAGGTTTACGAAAAATGGAGTAAAGAGCACTTTTTAAAAGTTACGCCTAGCTCCTGCCGTTCTTGGATTGCTGCTTTTAATCACTCTAAGCCGCTACACAATATGCGTATGCGTGATATACGCCCTAGCCACTTAGAGGGTACTATACACGACGCTAAAGTAGGCGATAGCACTAAGCAGCGTATGAAATCGCTTTACAATTTAATGTATAAGTACTGCCTTAAGTATGACATTGTAGAAAAGGACTACGCGGCATTATGTGAGGGCGTAAAGCGCGGCAAGCCGCAAATAGTACGCATACCTTTTAGCCACGAGGAAATACAGACATTGTGGGATAATATTACTTTCCCCTTTGTCGATATGCTGCTGATAGGTATATATAGCGGCTGGCGTCCGCAAGAGCTGGCTATACTTAAAATAGCAGATATAGACTTAGAGGCGCGTACAATGTTCGGCGGTCTTAAGACTGACGCAGGACGTAATAGAATCGTGCCTATACATTCCGCTATATATGAACTTGTGGCAGCTAATTATAATAAAGCCGTTGCTATGAATAGCGAATATCTGTTTAATGATAAAAACGGGCAGCAGGGCACACACTTAACGTATGATAAGTACCGCGGACGCTTTGAAAAAATAAACAAACGCTTTAATATGTCGCATAAGCCACACGACACGCGGCATACTTTTATAAGCGCTGCAAAGTATGTAGATATGAACGAATATATACTTAAGTTGCTTGTCGGGCACGAGATTAACGACGTTACCGAAAGCGTATATACTCATAGGACTATAGAAGAGCTGGCAGCAGAAATAGAAAAAATCAAATACTAATTGCTGTAAATATGCAACAATTAAAAAGAGGGCTACAGGCGCTATTATACGCCTGCTGCCCTCTTTAATTTTGTTAGTTACGTCTGTTAGTTACGTGTTAGTTACTTGTATGTTACCTATATTTTTCTGTAGGTTTCCGTACTTTCTCATATCCGCGTAAACACTAGGTTTATTAGAACTTACCGTTCTTAGCAGCTTCCTCGATAGAAACAGCTACAGCTACAGTAGCACCAACCATTGGGTTATTTCCCATTCCGATTAATCCCATCATTTCAACGTGAGCTGGAACTGATGAAGAACCTGCGAACTGTGCATCAGAGTGCATACGTCCCATAGTATCTGTCATACCATAAGAAGCAGGACCTGCTGCCATGTTATCTGGGTGAAGTGTACGTCCTGTACCACCACCTGAAGCTACTGAGAAGTACTTCTTTCCAGCTTCAAGTCTTTCCTTCTTATATGTACCTGCAACTGGATGCTGGAATCTTGTAGGGTTTGTTGAGTTACCTGTGATAGAGATATCAACATTTTCCTTCCACATGATTGCAACACCTTCTGTTACATCGTTAGCGCCGTAGCAGTTAACCTTAGAACGAAGACCATCTGAGTATGCTGTTCTAGAGATTTCCTTTACTTCGCCTGTTGAATAATCCATCTCTGTCTCAACGAATGTGAATCCGTTAATTCTTGAGATAATCTTAGCAGCATCCTTACCAAGACCGTTAAGGATAACTCTAAGAGGTTTCTGTCTAACCTTGTTAGCCTTCTCTGCAATACCGATAGCACCTTCAGCAGCAGCGAATGATTCATGTCCTGCAAGGAATGCGAAACATTCTGTCTCTTCTTCAAGTAACATCTTTCCTAAGTTACCATGTCCAAGACCAACCTTTCTCTGGTCAGCAACTGAACCTGGAATACAGAATGCCTGAAGACCTTCACCGATAGCTGCAGCAGCTTCTGAAGCCTTTCTTGCACCCTTCTTGATAGCGATTGCTGCACCTACTGTGTAAGCCCAGCATGCGTTTTCAAAACAAATTGGCTGGATACCCTTAACCATAGCATATACATCTAATCCGGCATCCTTAGTAATCTTTTCAGCTTCTTCAATACTAGCTATACCATAGCTGTTAAGAACTGAAGTAATCTTATCTATTCTTCTCTCATATGATTCAAATAAAGCCATTCTAATTGTCCTCCTTACTTAACTTCTTCATCTGTTCTTGGGTCAATAATCTTAACAGCATCTGCAACTCTTCCGTACTGTCCGCAAGCCTTCTCATATGCTGTTGTAGGGTCATCACCCTTCTTAATGAAGTCTGTCATCTTACCAAGGCTGACAAACTTGTAACCGATAATCTGGTTGTCCTTATCAAGGGCAATACCTGTTACATAACCTTCAGCCATCTCAAGGTAACGAGGACCTTTCTTTAATGTACCATACATAGTACCAACCTGAGAACGAAGTCCCTTACCAAGATCTTCAAGGCCAGCACCAACTGCAAGTCCACCCTCAGAGAATGCGCTCTGAGTTCTTCCGTAAACGATTTGTAAGAATAACTCTCTCATAGCTGTGTTAATTGCATCACAGACAAGGTCAGTGTTAAGAGCTTCCATAACTGTAAGTCCTGGTAAAATCTCTGCTGCCATAGCTGCTGAATGTGTCATACCTGAACATCCGATAGTCTCAACTAAAGCTTCCTGAATGATACCTTCCTTAACATTAAGAGTAAGCTTACATGCACCCTGCTGAGGAGCACACCAGCCTACACCATGTGTAAAACCTGAAATA
>ENA-OUQI01000400-OUQI01000400.1-human-gut-metagenome-genome-assembly--contig:-NODE-400-length-35076-cov-10.390594_pt1 | contig 35076 bp, 27 predicted proteins | sample MGYA00237953_ERZ548840 | MGnify/ENA primary metagenome ERZ548840 (study PRJEB26490, sample SAMN05194690) | human gut metagenome | biome: terrestrial biome; feature: human-associated habitat; material... | reverse complement strand
ATCATCATGGCGTTATATTTTATAAAATCATTTCTATGGCCTTCATTTGCACATTCTAAAACCTCTCTGCACTTGCTTACCAGTAGCGTACAATCGCACGGATTGTAGCAAAGTTAAATGGTGAGGTCTTAATACCGCCCACCGGGTAAGCTGCCTCTGTAGAGGCGTGTACAATCAGCCCGTTTCCGATATAAAGCCCAACGTGTGAGATTGGCTGGTAATAAAATACCAGATCTCCGGGCTGGATATTGTTGACGGAAATGATTTTTGCGGTAGCATATTTAGTTGTTGTGCCATCGTAGCCGATCGCCTGCTGGTCGGCGGTACGAGGAATCTTGATGCCAAAATGGCTCATGACGGACTGCGTAAAACCGGAGCAGTCTGCACCGTTTGTCAGGCTGGTTCCGCCGTAAACATATGGATTTCCGATAAACTGAGTCGCATAAGCTGCAATTTTGGAACCGAATGTCAGGTCGGAATCGGAAGCATTCTGGTCAGTCATATATCCATTTGCATCGAAAGAGTAGAATACGTTGTCAATGATCATGATCTGGCTCTTGACCATTTCACCGGTCGTCGGAAGAAAATAGAACGTTGCGACGCTGTTGTTATACCATCCTGTAACCATGACTCCGTTACGGTCAAATAAATAGGTTTTGCCGTTCAGGGTAACAATACCGGTTGCTTTGCTTCCGTCGGAAGTAAAATAGTAAGTCTTATCATCAATCTGCAGTTTCTGGTTTGTGACTCTTGCACCAGTTTCTCCTACATAATAATTGCCTACCCACTGGTTGGTGAGGACAATGCCGTTCTCATCTGTATAATAATATCTGCCGCTTGCAGAAACGACCCACTGGCTTTTTGCCTTCTGGTAATTGGAATTCAGGAAGTAGGTTTTGCCTTTCTGTGTCCAGATTCCGGTAGAACGTGTCTTTTTGGTACGATTTCCCTTTTTGTTTATATAGTAAGCACCTACCCAGCAGCTCTTTGCCATCTGACCGTTTGATTTCAGGTAGCGTTTGCCGATCCAGGTATCGGTGACCATTTTACCGTTTGCATCAAAGTAATAATATTTGCTGCCAACCAGTACCCAGCCGGTCATCATCTTTCCGGTTGTCGGATGGAAATAGTAAGTGTCGGCACCGATCTGAGCGAAACCATAAGTACGTTCACCGGCGGCATTTACATAATACTTTTTGCTGATGATCCTGTTGGTGTACATACGGCCTTTTTTACCGAAGTAATAATATTTGCCTTTGATCTTTTTCCACTTTCTCGGTGCAGAACCGTCTGTTTTAAAGAAGTATGTATATTTGCCGATCTTGTTCCAGCCTTTCAGCATCAGGCCGGTTTCAGCATCAAAGTAATAATATTTGCCGTTGTATTTGAGCCAGCCACTGTAACGTTCTCCAGTTTCGGTATTAAGATAATAAGTTTTGTCACGGATACGCAGCCAGCCTTTTGCAAGTTTACCTTTGTAGTTGTAGTAATAATACTTACCATCATTCTCTACCCAGGTATTTTTGTTTTCCGTCACGCCGGGAATCAGGATGTCAGAACCGTCTGCAGAAGAAGGATCCCGGACAATGTTTCCGTTTGCATCAATCGTGTAACTTTGATCCCCGGAGGTAATGACAGTGCTTGCAGCCATGGAGCCGTCAGCAGAAAGATAATATCCATCTACCCAGCGATTGGCGAGCAGCCTGCCTTTTATATCAAAATAGTACCATTTTTTATCGATCAATTTCCAGCCGGTTGCGGCGTATTTGTTTTTCTCAAAATAGTAAGTATACTTACCGATCTGCTTCCAGCCAACAGCGTAGCCCGGTGCAGCCTTGATGGTGTACCAGCGGCCTTTTGCATCTGCCTTCCACTTTGCTTCCGCTTTCATAGAAGGACTGACTGTGCCAAGTGCTGCTGCTAAAAGCATGGTAACGATAATCTGCTTTTTCATAAATTGCTCCTTTTAAAAATCATGAAGATCAAGATTTTGAAATCATGTTAAATATATTACAAAATTATTACATAAGAATTTTACAGGATTTAGCTTGGAAAGTCAAGAGAAAACACATATTCTGACAGGTAAATGTCAGCAGACCTGACCGAGATCACATTCCGGGTCTTAAGTGTGTTCTGCCTGAATAAAGATTTTACGTCTGAAATATGAGAGAACTGTGGGAGAAAAAAGACAGAACCCAGGGGACAAAAAATTGTCCGCCAGGTTCGGGAAATCCACTTGTTAAGCCTTCTTGCTCTGCATTCTTTTGATGACTTTCAGTCGGGTGAATTCTTCACGCTCTTTTTCTTCCAGTGCATTCTGAATGTCTTTTGTAAGAACGGTATAACGTGGGATGGTAATATTTTTCAGAGCGTTGGCACGCTTCTGGGTTTTTTTGATATTGTTTGCCAGCCGGTAAGCTGAATTTTCGATCATGGAAAGCTTGATGGAAAGCTGCTTTACTTTTTCAAATGAGGCTTTTGCCTGGTCCAGTGCAATGTTTGTACTGTAGTAAGCGTAAGTCGGGAAAGCAGGTCTGGTATCAGCTTCTACCAGGGGGATCTCCGTACCCATGATACTTCTTGTACGGATGCGGATCGAATCCTCAACCGGTACGGAGTAGGAGATCTCTTCTACAAGGCTGATGCCCAGTTTGATGTTTGCCATCTGCAGTGCGGCATAAGCCATGCGGAAGGTAGAATCAATTTCTTTCTGAATGGATTCGGCCTGCTGGATGAGTCCCATAAGTTCCCTGATCAGAATATTTCTTTTTTTGTCCATCAGCACATAGCCCTGTTTGGCAAGTGCGAGGGAGTTTTTTGCCAGAATTAAATTGCCCTTCGTAGGGAAGGTATTCGGATCCATAGGCTCACCTCTATTCGTTATAATATTTATCCAGGATCTTCGTATCGATACGGTCAAGTTCTTCTCTTGGCAGCATACGCAGAAGTTTCCAGCCAAGATCAAGAGTCTCAACGATAGAACGGTTCTCGTCCTCGCCCTGTCCGACAAAGGTATGCTCGAATGCCTGTCCGAATTTCAGATAGGTTTTATCCAGAGGAGAAAGTTCGTCCTCACCGATAACGGATGCCAGGGCTCTTGCATCTCCAACTTTTGCGTAGCAGGAGAATAACTGGTTTGCAACATCCTGATGATCTTCTCTTGTATAACCTGCACCGATACCGTCCTTCATCAGACGGGACAGAGAAGGCAGTACGTTGATCGGCGGGTAGATTGCCTGTCCGTGCAGCTGACGATCCAGTACGATCTGACCTTCGGTGATGTAACCGGTCAGGTCAGGGATCGGGTGTGTAATATCATCATTCGGCATAGTCAGGATCGGGATCTGTGTTACAGAACCTTCGACGCCTTCTACGATACCGGCACGTTCGTAGATTGTAGCCAGTTCACTGTAGAGGTATCCAGGATAACCTTTACGGGAAGGAATCTCACCTTTTGAGGAAGAAACTTCACGCATGGCCTCTGCAAAGGATGTCATATCGGTTAAGATAACCAGGATGTGCATGCCTTTTTCAAATGCCAGATACTCTGCTGCGGTGAGGGCAACCTTCGGTGTGATCAGACGCTCTACAACCGGGTCGTTTGCCAGGTTCAGGTACATAACTACGTGGTCAGAAACACCGCTTTCTTCGAAAGTCTTGCGGAAGAATTCTGCTACGTCATATTTAACACCCATAGCTGCGAAAACGATCGCAAATTTCTCATCGGAATTATCACCCAGAGAAGCCTGTTTTACGATCTGAGCTGCCAGACGGTCATGTGGCAGACCATTTCCGGAGAAGATCGGAAGCTTCTGTCCGCGGATCAGAGTGGTCAGACCATCGATCGCGGAAATACCGGTACGAATGTAGTTACGCGGATATTCACGGGTAACCGGGTTCAGCGGCAGACCGTTTACATTGATGTGTGCTTCCGGATAGATATCACCCAGACCATCGATCGGCTGTCCGATACCATTGAAGGTACGGCCGAGAATGTCCAGTGATACGGCAAGCTCCATCGGATGTCCGGTCAGCTTTGTGTGGGTATTTTTAAGGGACATACCTTCATTTCCCTCAAATACCTGGATAACGGCTTTGTCTTCGTAGAGCTCTACGATACGACCGAGTTTCTTTTCGTTGTTATCCACAACGATCTCTACGATTTCTTCAAAGGAGGCATTCTGCACGCCTTCCAGAACGACCAGAGGGCCGTTGATCTCGTTCAGGCCTAAATATTCTATTGACATTTCTTTTCCTCCTAAGCGTTCTTTTCAAGTACTTCGTCATAGAAACGATCGACTTCTTTGCGGTAGTCATCGAACATATCCAGACGGTCATTTGGAACATCGTATTTCACGGAAATGATGCGGTCAAAAATATTGCTTTCTTTCAAAATGGACATCGGCATACCCATGGTAACCAGGGCTTTTGCCTTTGTGTTCAGATACAGGATCAGGTCCATCATCAGGAACTGTTTGCGGATCGGAACACAGGTATCGTCTTTGTGGAATGCATTCTGCTGAAGGAATCCCAGACGGATGACTCTGGCGATCTCCAGTGTCAGTTTCTGGTCATCCGGAAGTACATCACTACCAATCAGTTTTACGATCTCCATCAGGTTGCTTTCCTGGTTCAGGATCGCCATCAGCTGATTTCGTTCGTCTACGAAATTCTTGTCGGCATTGTCACGGTACCATGGTGCCAAGTCATTTACATATTCACTGTAACTGGTCAGCCAGTGGATAGCCGGGAAATGTCTTGCATATGCCAGGGATTTATCCAGTCCCCAGAAGCAGCGTACGAAACGTTTGGTATTCTGTGTGACCGGTTCGGAGAAGTCACCGCCCTGAGGGGAAACCGCACCGATGATGGAAACACTTCCTTCGGAGCCGTTTAAGGTCTGCATCATGCCGGCACGCTCGTAGAAAGCGGAAAGGCGGGATGCCAGGTAAGCAGGGAAACCTTCCTCTGCAGGCATTTCTTCCAGACGTCCGGACAGCTCTCGAAGTGCCTCAGCCCAACGGGAAGTGGAGTCTGCCATGATTGCAACGTCGTAACCCATATCGCGGTAATACTCAGCCAGTGTGATACCGGTATAGATAGAAGCCTCACGGGCAGCTACCGGCATGTTGGAAGTATTGGCGATCAGAGTAGTACGGTCCATCAGAGGTTTGCCGCTTCTTGGGTCAACCAGTTCAGAGAACTCTTCCAGAACCTGTGTCATCTCGTTACCACGCTCACCGCAGCCGATGTAGATGATGATGTCGGCGTTGGACCATTTGGCGATCTGATGCTGTGTCATGGTTTTTCCGGTACCGAAACCGCCAGGGATAGCAGCAGTACCACCTTTGGCGATCGGGAACAGAGTATCGAGGATACGCTGTCCGGTGATCAGCGGTTTGCTTGCTGCGAATCTTGCAGCAGTCGGACGCGGAACACGGATCGGCCATTTCTGAGCCAGTGTCAGTTTTTCTTCTTTTCCGTTTGCAAGCTGAACGGTTACGATCGGTTCGTTGATCGTGTATTCTCCATCCATTGCAACTTCCAGCACAGTACCGGAAATGTTCGGAGGAACCATGGATTTGTGGACGATTGCCTGTGTTTCCCGAACTTCTGCGATGATCGTGCCGCCGGAAACAAATTCACCCGGTTTTACGGTGATATGTGTCTGCCATTTTTTCTCCGTATCCAGAGAATCAACGCTGACACCACGGCTGATGTATTTACCGGAGGATTTTGCGATCTCACTTAACGGACGCTCGATACCGTCAAAAATATTGTTGAGGATACCAGGACCAAGTGTTACGGAAATAGCATCGCCGGTAGCTTCTACCGGGTCACCAGGACGCAGTCCTGTGGTTTCCTCGAAGACCTGAATGGTCGTGATATCGTTTGTCAGACGGATAACTTCGCCTACCAGACGTTCTTTTCCGACGTAGACCATTTCAGCCATCTGAAATCCTGTGTTGCCTTTCAGGTAAATAACAGGACCGTTAATGCCGTAAATAGTACCTGTTTTATGCATTTGTAGCACCTCCGTTAAATGAGAAGTCTGCTTTTAACTTTTCCAGTTTGGAAGCGAAAGAATTGTCGATCAGGATGTTGCGATCCTGAAGAACGGCTCTTGTGCCGCCCATAAAGGAATATTCGGAAACGGTAACAGGAGCTCCGGTTGCGACCTGGAGACTGGAACGTTTGTCGGAGTCTGCAGGGTCAATGTAAAGGATCAGTTTTCCGGAACCGGCCTCTTTCTGAATGTTTTTGATCTGTTTGATCAGCAGCTGCTGATATGCTGAAGTAGTCATGTAATCTTCAAGCAGCTGTTTTACTTCGACAAAAAGCTTTTCTTTCAGTTCATTCTGTTTCTGTGTGATCTTACGCTTGATCTGAAGCTGCTCTTTGGAAAGAGCCATATTGTTGTTTCTCTTCAGATTGTCGCTTTCTGTTTTTAACTGTAAATCAGACTGGCGAAGAGTGGTTGCTTTGTGTTCTTTTTCTACCTTGTCCAGATTTACTTTATATTCTTCGATCATGGCAGAAGCCTGTTTTCTGGCCTCTTCCAGAGAAGATTCTTCAAAATATTTAAGCTTTTCTTCCGTAGTCAAAATATCTCACCTTCTTTATAATTTTATTCCGATTGCTTCGCTTACATAGGAAGTGATAAAGTCCGGTTTGCGGCCGGTACCGTGGCGGTCAGGGATTTCGATAAGAAGTGGAAGACGGCGGTTTAAGCGGACATCATCAATAATATCCGGAAACTCCCGACCGAATTTTTCGGTCAGGAGAATAATACCGTTTTCTTTATTGGCAATTGCATCTTCCAGTGCTTTACGAAGTTCCGCACGTTCGTGCACGATACAGCCTTCTACGCCTGCCAGACGCATGCCGGTCAGAGTATCGACGTTATCACTGATTAAGAACATTTTCATAAATTAATTGCCTCCTGATATGCGAACAGGAAATTAAAGTTTACCAAGGATCATGAAGGAGATGATCAGACCGTACAGAGCGATACCTTCGGCCATGGCTACGAAGATCATGGATTTACCAAAGATGCTTCCGTCTTCACTGATAGCACCCAGAGCAGAACTTGCTGCGTTTGCAACGGCGATACCACCACCGATGCAGGAAAGACCGGTTACCAGTGCAGCTGCCAGATAACCCATACCAGCTGCCAGACCGCTTGCAGATGCAGAAGCAGTATCAGCTGCCAGTGCTACAGAACCGTCGCCTGTGAAGATCATGATAACGGCAAGAGCCATGGTTCCAAAGAAGAGGAAGCAGTTGATGCCAAGTGTGGTTTTGAAGCGTCCACGGTTCTTTTCACCGATCAGAAATGCTGCGGTTGGTACGACGATGCTCAGAAGCAGTGCTGCGATAAAAATGAATTTTGTAATAGTTGACATAGTAATTTCCTCCTTAATCGTGTGTGATTATGAACTCACAAATATAAAATATTTTATTTCCGTTATTTTGCTTTTAAATGTTAATCAACGGATTTTTTAACAAATGGTGTGAATGGATGTCCTTCGCCTTTATAGAAACGGCTGAACATTTCGTAGTATTCCAGACGAAGTACCTGGATACCAACGATCAGACCCTCCATTGCACATACAAAAACGTTACCAAGTACGATAACGATCCAGTTGATGTTTCCGGATTCGGCTCCGGCAAGCATCAGGACTACTTCCATCATAGCTGCGTGGCTGACGGCGAAAGCACCGATACGCACGAAAGACAGCGTGTTGGAGAAGTAGCTCAGTAATACATCAAACAGTTCGAAAAATGCAGTTACAAGGAACATGCCTTTTTCTTTTGGCATAGCATCTGCTTTTTTCTCGACCAGTTTACCGAGCGGCTCTTTGAAGCCGATCAGGATCAGCGGAATGAGGAACATAACCACCAGAACACCGGCTGCCGGGATGGCATGACCTGTCATAAATAAGAAAACGACTGCAACGATCGCACCGTAGAATACAAAACCGGCGATACCGTTTGTATCAAAGAAGATGTTCTCAGCATCTTTTCTGCGGACTGCATTGATAATATGCAGAACCATCGTTGTCAGGATCAGGAACATACCAAATGCGATGGCAACAACGAAAGCGGTGTTCATAGTACCGATAAACGGAAGCGTTGTCATTGCATCCTTCGGATGCATCCAGAGTGCAGGTATGACATCCTCAAAACCGAAGAAACTGCCGAACAGGAAACCGAAGATCGTAGAGAAGACTCCGGCACTGCTTAAGCATGCTGCGAGTTCCATTTTTTTGAAATGGTAGAGCAGGGCACCGCCGATCACCAGGCAGAGTCCCTGACCGACATCACCGAACATGGCACCGAAAATAAAGGAATAGGTCAGTGCTACGAAGATGGTCGGGTCGATCTCATTGTAAGACGGAAGACCGTACATACGAACGAATAATTCAAACGGACGGAAGATACCAGGGTTTTTCAATTTGGTAGGCGGTGTCAGTGTGCTGTCTTTATCCTGATCTTCATTGCTTTCGATCAGACAGAACAGATTCTTGTCATCGGCTACGTCTTTTTCAAAACGAGCGGCATCGCTTTCCGTCATCCAGCCACACAGAATGTAGAAGACCTGTTTACCTTCTTTTGTGCAGGCTGCAAGTTTACGCACATCAAAGTTTGAAGTGAGTGAACGGAATTTGTCTCTGCAAAGCAGGACTTTGTTTTTGTACTCGTTGAGCAGTTTCGCACTTTCTTCACGGCACTCCTGAAGCTGGACATCAAGATCATGGATATCAGACTGAAGTTTTGTACCGACTTCCTGTGGAATACCTTCGTATTCATCCGGAAGGTGGATGCGTTCAAAGTGCAGGGAAGAAAATACGGCATCGATCTGTCCGGCTCTGCCCGCCGGCACAAAGTAAACACCCCATACATACTGCTCATCTTCGCTGCAGCGATAGAACACGGTGTCCAGATTTTCGTAGACATAGTGCTCCAGTTTTTTGTAGTAATCGCGTGTGATCTTACCGAAACGATATTTGATAAACTTAAACTGCAGTACGCTGTGAATATCAAAATCGAATCCAAGGAACGGTCTTAAACGTTCATAAGAAGCTTTCAGATCTTCCTTCTTTGCTTCCAGAGCATTGGTTCTTGTATAAATATCAGAAAATTTGCTTTCCAGAGTTGCGAGAGTCTCAGAAGCTTCTTCAATCGAAATAGTGCCGGTTGGTTTTTCCTGATTTTTATCCGTACCGAGCATGGAAGCGAATTCTTCTGCTTTTGTGAGCTTGTCTTTATAAGGATTGATCTCAATATAAGGACGAAGAGACTTGACAGTCTTAAGCTCGGAAAGAGCATTTTCCAGATGAATTTCGTATTTGGATAAATAGTCATTCACCACACGGTCGATGTCTTCTTTCGGACCGGTAACGCTCAGAAATTTCATTTTCTCAATCAACGATTACACCCCCTTTTCAGATTTGAAATATATTTTTGCGTCTCACTGGTCGGAAGACCGTATCGGATGCACTCAAGCGTGGTTGTGAGGTCGTCAACCTCATGTTCTTTCTCATAGAGATATGAAATGATAACTGCAATGGAGAATGGATCCTCCTTTGCGTTCTTACGCTGAACACGATAACGGATCTGATAATAGGCATCGTCCAGTGAAAGTTTTGCTTCCTCCGGGAAATGTCGTCCGTAGTAAGTATTTCTGATGGCTGCGGTCAGTTCATCTGTAGTTGCAGCTTCGACCATCTCTTTGATCTGAGAGGTCTGAAGACGGTATTGGATACCGATCAGATGTGCATAGACGTCCGCATTGCTCATGTTGTAAAAATGCTTGGAACGATAAATCCAACGTATGTTCAGCAAATCCATTTTGACACCGTAATCGTCCATAAAGATTCTTTCTTCGTCACGAGTCAGAACCTTTTTGCGGCTGTCCCAGAACCATTTGAAATAGCACAGGTCAAGTGCCATCTCGTAATCCCACAAAGTAGGTTCGGACAGACCGGAGAGAAGAGATAAAGGACGATAGTAGATGCTTCCTTTCAGAAGGCTTACAAACTCATCCAGAGTTTTACAGTTGGAAAGAGCGGTCAAATTGATGTCCGAGTGTTTTTCAAAGAAATCTTTGAAAATATCGAAATTCAATTCAACATCTCTGTGGTCAAATACCATTCGCATACAGGTTTTCAGAAGTCCGATCTCGTATCTGCGGAAGTACAGATCCAGGATTTTACGCTGATGTATAGTTGCGAAACGGTAGATACTCTGGAAATCCGTGTAGATTGCGTTTGTGAGCATTTTCTCGATCTCTCCGCGGTGCAGGGAATTTTCGTTGGAATTTGCGAAAATACCAGCATAGGCGGACTTTGTTTTCAGAAATCCGATGGCATCGGAAACGGATGTCAAAGAGGCGAGATGCTGAAAATCTTTAGCGGTCAGAAGCTTCCTTCGCATACCGCGAATCTTGGTCGCTGTACCGCTGTAGGCTAACAGATTTCCCATAATTTTACTCCTCGATCATTTTTGCGATCAATCCGGCAGCAAGCTTTTCATGATTCTGATTGTAATCATTTTCGATTGCCTGAATTGAATCTTCAGTTGCTTTCTGCAGATCGGCAAGACTTTTTTGCATTTCTTCATTTAAGCTGGAACGAATCTGATCAAGCTTCTCCTGCGTAGCTTTCTCAGCCTCTTCATCAAATGCCTGAATACGTTCACGCATCTGCTGTTCCAGTGCCTTCTTTTCGTTCTCGGCAGCCTCAATGATACCGGCTGAGGCCTCTTCGATTGAAGACAGACGCTTGATGACGAGATCCATGTGCATCCCTCCTTTAGTATAGTATAGTTGCAGCTTTGAAATTCAAGCTGAACATATGCAAAAGCACAGCCCAGCCCACAAAAAAACTGCAGAAGTTTATTGCCCTGACACTTCTGCTTTTATATGATTATTGCCAGACAACCGTAAAATCATGTTCACAGGTACCTATTATAATAGGTAGTCCTTTTTTCACTCCGTCTGACAGCTTACATTATACACGATTTCCACTTGATTTCCATATGCAAAATTCTCAAAAAAATAAAAAAATTTTATGGTTGTTTTGCACAATTAGAATGGATATGATAGAATACATGGGTATAACTCAGAAGAAAGTCAGTGATACCTAGTATATAAAATTTATATGATGCCAGGGCCAAAAGGTAAAAAAGACGATGCAAGCTTGCTTGTGAGAGTACGCAGTACGGAACAATCCGTATGGCATCAGTTACTGACAAATCTCAATGTCATAAATGCCAGGGTCAAAAGCCTGAAAGCACGATGTGCTTGCACAAACATAAAATTGGAGGAAAATAAATGCGTTTAAGAAATATACCGGGAGCGGATGAAGTGATCAGAAACTGTGACTGGGTAATCAAGGAACCGGCAGATAAAAAAGGAAAATGGAATACAGTATTTGGAAATGAAAATCCGATCCATATCGAAGTTGGGATGGGAAAAGGGCAGTTTATCACTGAGATGGCAAAGAGAAACCCACAGATCAACTACATCGGAATCGAACGTTATACGAGCGTTCTTCTGCGTGCCGTACAGAAAAGAGAGCAGCTTCCGACAGAAGAAGCCCTGCCGAATCTGCTCTATCTGTGTATCGATGCCAGTGAACTTCCGGAAATCTTTGCAAAAGACGAAGTGGCAAAGATCTACCTGAATTTCTCGGATCCATGGCCGAAGGATCGCCATGCAAGACGCAGACTGCCGTCAAAAGAATTTCTGGCACGCTATGACCAGATCCTTGTGCCGGATGGCAAAGTAGAATTCAAGACCGATAATCGCGGACTGTTTGATTTTGCACTGGAACAAAGGGAGATCGCCGGCTGGAACCTGGACGGCTGTACCTTTGACCTGCATCATGATGAAAACATGAATGAAGGCAACGTGATGACCGAGTACGAAGAAAAATTCTCAAGTATGGGAAATCCAATCTATAAAATGATCATCAGCCGGTAAATGTATTTCATTTTAACGGGTTGATCTGAAAAAAAGATGCTCTTCGGGCTTTCGAGTCATATTATATAGAAATAAAATAAAAGCCGGGATATCCGTTCCGGCCGGAGGAAAAATGGCACGAAGACAGAATGTTCGTGATCGCATTGGCATGGCAGTCTATGAAAAGAAAAAGCTGAACAAGAAACTGGTGACCATGCAGAAATCTTTTCAGGAAGTAAAGCACCTGATCGGGGATGAAAAAAAGAAAAAATAAAAAGAAGGCGTTTACAGCGGAGAATTTCCGGTGTAAACGCCTTATGTTGTTTCGGACTATTTTTTGATGCGGAACGTTTTCGATTTTCCGCAGGCAGCCAGCAGATTTTTACTTTACATCAGTGCTTTGTACCATCAAACTCAAACGGCTGCAGATGTTCCGGAAGTGATTCGTCACGCTTTTGAAGCTGATGGTTGATAAGACGCTGGATCAGATAGCGTATAAATGCGACTGCCGGAACACCGAGGAACATACCAAGGACCCCGGCAATACTGCCGCCGACCGTGATGGCGAAGATGATCCACAGCGGCTTCAGACCGGTAGAATCTCCGAGGATTTTCGGTCCGAGGATCAGACCGTCAAACTGCTGTAATACAAATACCATGACAACAAAGATCACGGCTTTGAGCGGACTGATAAAAAGCAGGATGATCGCACTTGGAATGGCACCGATGAATGGACCAAAATAAGGGATCATGTTTGTGATTCCGACGATTACGCTGATCAGCACGGCATAAGGAAGTCTCAGGATCAGCATCAGTACAAAACAGAGCACTCCGATGATCGTAGAGTCGATCGCCTTTCCGACGATAAAACTGCTGAACAGACGATTGGCTTCTGCAGAAACTTCCAGGATCAGCTGAATATATTTTACCGGAACAAAGGCATAAACAACTGCTTTGCAGGAATTGACCAGAGGACGTTTGTCTGCCAGCATATAAATGGAAACCATGATCGCAATAAAGAGGTTCAGCACCCATTTAAGGATGGACATGGAGATCGAATACAGTGCCGGTATCATATTTGCGGCAAAATCCTTCGCATAGTTGATAAAGTTCGGGATCGCATTGTTGATCGTATTTCTCAGCACTTCCGTATCCAGCGAAGGGAAACGCTCTTCTAAAGTATCAAAGAAATGATAAAGCTGCTGTGCCGCAGTCGGAATAAAATTGACCAGATCCGTCAAACTGGTGATAATCTGCGGGATAACACCGAAAAGTACGATCACAATGATGCCGATCACAAGAACATAAGCAGTGATGATCGCCAGGATCTTACAAAGAGCATCACTTTTAATCTTACATTTATCACGGAACAGTTTGTAAAAGCGGGCAACTGCCGGGTTCAGTATGTAGGCAATCAGAGCACCGATGATAAACGGCATCAGAACCGCCAGACCTTTTTCAATATTTTTCAGTGTCGTGTTCCAGGATGTGATCAGATTGATGATGATCGCACCGAAAAAGATGACAAACATCGTATAAATACAGATTGTAAAATAACGGTTATTGGCCGTAAATTTATTTTTCTTGATGTCATCATCCGATTTGTTTTGTTTCTCCAGATTCATGGGCATCCCCCTTATAAAATGTTTAAAAAACGAGTTACTTCTAATTATAAAAGGCACGGAAAATTAGTTCAAGTGTTCTTTCTTAAAAAAACTATAAAAAAACTTAAAAAAAAGCTTGCAATTTGTAAAACCGTATATTATAATATGTCTTGCGTTCGAGGTAACGCAACACAAGATATGCGCGATTAGCTCAGCTGGCAGAGCACCTGACTCTTAATCAGGGTGTCCAGGGTTCGAACCCCTGATCGCGCACTATAAAAGCACTGTTTTGGATGACAAGTAGAGAGCATCGGGGACGGTGCTTTTTTTCGTGCAGTTTGCACAAAAGAGAAGTCCCACTTGTTGACCGTAATTTGTATTGAATTCAGGAATCAAAAATTGGCTGTGCTTTTTTCTCCGGTGTACGCCTTTGGACTTGTTAGAATGATTCGGGTGTGTTATATTAGACATAGAACTCTAAAATCAAGTCGAACGTATGCGAGACTTGGCATGCGATTCTGGTCGGTTTGGATGATATTTACTTAGCAGAATCGATGTGCATTTACACACAATAAGACAGGGGTTGATATCATGGGATTTTTTGACAAAGCTTTAAAAAAGGTACAGGATGTGGGAGAAAACATTGCCGCATCAGCAAACAATGTAAAAACAGTTGTTGAGACAAGTGTACAGGATACAATGGAGATCACCGGTCTGAAAAGACAGATCCGTGAATTAGAGAAAGAAATGGATGCACAGTATCTGCAGATCGGAAAGAAATATGCAGAATTTGTAGCAGATATGGATGATGCAGAACCGGAAACAGCAGAAAATGAAGCAGCCGAAGTAACAGAATCTTCAGAAGTGATCGATGAAGTGAAGGAAGAAGCAATTGACGAAGTAAAGGCAGAAGCAGCAGCTGAAACGGTCGATGAAGCAAAAGAAGAAGCAGCAGCTGAAACCATCGATGAAGTGAAAGCAGAAGATACAGCAGAAACGATCGACGAAGAAAAAGAAGTATCCGAAGAGCCGGCAGAAGATAAAGTTGCAGAAGAATCTGATGAGGACGAAGAGCCGGTGTTTGATGTTTCTGATTTCCTGACGATCATCAAACAGGATCAGGCAAAGAAAAAGGAGCTGGAAAATCAGCTGGCGGAAGTAGAGAAGAGAGCAAAACAGAATACACTTCTTCGTGAAAAGACAAAAGCGGAAGAGTCTTTTGAACAGGAAAAAGGCGTTCTCGACAAAGCACTTGCCATGGAAATTATTTCTAAGGAAGAATATGAGCAGAAGCTGAATATTGCCAGGAAAAAAGTAGAAAATTTTGAAGAGATCAAAAAAATCGAGCAGCAGTTCGAGATGGGCATTATCACAAAAGAAGAAAAAGATGAGAAAATAAATGCCATTCTGAATGCCTGACAAATCTGGTGTCTGCTTTACAGAATCAAAATCAGGTTGTATAATCGGGGCAGAATGTCGTCCGCTGGATGGACGAAATGGATAAAGGAGATGTAGAAGTTATTATGGTAAAGATTGATATTATTTCCGGTTTTTTGGGTGCAGGTAAAACGACCCTGATCAAAAAACTGTTACAGGATGCATTTAAAGGACAGCAGGTGGTATTGATTGAGAATGAATTCGGCGAGATCGGTATTGACGGTGGATTTTTGAAAGATGCAGGAATCGAGATCAAGGAAATGAATTCCGGCTGTATCTGCTGCTCTCTGGTAGGAGATTTCGGAACCGCTTTGAAAGAAGTGGTAGAGAAATATCACCCGGACCGCATCGTGATCGAGCCGTCAGGTGTCGGCAAACTTTCTGACGTTATCCATGCAGTTGAAAATCTGCATCTGGAAGCAGACGGAGAAGTGAAATTGAACAGTGCCGTTACGGTTGTCGATGTTCTGAAATGCAAAATGTATCTGAAGAACTTTGGTGAATTCTTCAAGAATCAGGTAGAAGCAGCCGGCACGATCATCCTGAGCCGTACCGATACAAAGAAGGCAACACCGGAAAAAATCGAAGCTGCCATCGAACTGATCCGTGAACTGAATCCGGATGCTACGATCATCACAACACCGGTGGAAGATCTGGGTGGACAGAAGATCCTGGACACGATCGAAGGAATGAAGATCGACCTTTCTCATGTAGAAGAAGAGCATGACCATTGCTGTGATCATGAACATCATCACGACCATGACCATGAAGAGCATGAGCATCATCACGATCATGAGGATCATGACCACGACGATCATGAGCATCACCATGACCATGGAGAGGGCTGCACCTGCGGCTGCCATGATCACGATCACGACGAGCATGAGCATCATCACGATCATGAACATCATCATAACCACGAGGGTCATGAGCATCACCATGACCATGGAGAGGGCTGCACCTGTGGCTGCCATGACCACGAGGGACATCATCATCACCATCATCACGCAGATGAGGTATTTACAAGCTGGGGTAAGGAAACCGTCCGTAAATACAGCCGTGAAGAGATTGAAAAGATTCTGAAAACTCTGTCAGAAGACGATTCTTACGGAATGATCCTGCGTGCAAAAGGTATGCTGGAGAGCGAAGACGGTGTCTGGACTTATTTTGACATGGTTCCGGAAGAAGTGGATATCCGTGAGGGAAGTGCAGAATACACAGGACGTATCTGCGTGATCGGTTCAAAACTGGATGAAGCAAAATTAGAGCAGCTGTGGTTTGCGAAATAAGGAACAAGGTAAAAAAAGATGAGTGATTTTAATATTTCAACACCGGTTTATCTTGTGACCGGTGTCCTGGAGAGCGGCAAAACTTCTTTTCTGGATTTTACTGCGAAACAGGATTACTTTCAAATAGAAGGAACAACACTTCTGATCACCTGCGAAGAGGGTGAGGAGGAGTACGACGAGAAAGAACTTCTGAAATACAACACGGTTGTCGAGAAGATTGAAGAGCCGGAGGATTTTACATTTGAGAACCTCCGTGTTCTGCATCGCAAATATCATCCGGAGAGAGTGCTGCTTGAGTACAATCCGCTCTGGGGTGTCAACAAACTGCGTGCGATGAAACTGCCGCTTGGATGGGGCATTTCTCAGGAGATCGTGATCGTAGACGGCAGCAGCTATCAGATCTACCGTGCAAATATGCAGTCTCTGTTCTCAGAGATGGTGCAGAATGCAGATATGGTGATCTTCAATCGCTGTAAATCAAGTGATCCGCTGACCAATTATCGAAGAGGCATCAAGGTTGTCAATCCTTCCTGTGATATCAGCTTTGAGGATGAGGATGGTGAACTGATCGACCTGTTTGAGGAAAACACGCCGTACGATATGGATGCTCCGATTATCGAAATAGAAGATGTGGATTACGGTATCTTCTATGTGGATATGGATGACCATCCGGACAAATACGTGGGGAAAACGGTGAAGTTCAAGGCTCGTGCCATGAAGAGCAAAAACAAAGAGGCACCTTATTTTGTGCCGGGAAGAAAAGCGATGACCTGCTGTGCAGATGATATGCAGATGATCGGCTACATCTGTAAGAGTCCGATCGCTCCGCAGCTGAAACATGGACAGTGGGTTATGGTCACTGCAAGGGTAGCATTTGAATACGATAAGTTTTATCGCGGAAAAGGTCCTGTGCTGTATGCAAGCAAGGTAGAACCGTGCGAACCGCCGGCAGATGAAATGGTATATTTTAACTAAGTAAGCAAAACGCTGGCGAAAGCCGGCGTTTTGTGCATTTGGTCTGATACAGCTTCCGGCGGACAGCAGAGGTGCAGGATATCAGATTTTTTCCGCGGATTGGGGGTTTTATTATGAGAATGTATGATCTGATCAGGAAAAAGCGAGATGGGGAAAGATTAGCAAAAGAAGAAATTGACTGGATGATCCGAAGTTATACAAATGGGGAAATCCCAGATTATCAGATGTCAGCACTGATGATGGCGATTTATTTTCGAGGGATGAATGAACAGGAAACCTTAAATCTGACGCTTGCCATGGCGGACAGCGGAGAGCGGCTGGATCTTTCGGCAATCCATGGGATTAAAGTTGACAAGCATTCGACAGGAGGTGTTGGGGACAAGACATCGCTGGCACTTGTCCCGCTTGTAGCTTCCTGCGGAATTCCGGTAGCGAAAATGAGCGGCAGAGGCCTTGGGCATACCGGTGGCACGATCGACAAGCTGGAGAGCTTTTCCGGATTTTCAACGGCAATCCCGGTGGAAACGTTTATAAAGAATGTCAATACGATCGGCATTTCGATCATGGGACAGACGGCAGATCTGGCTCCGGCTGACAAAAAACTCTATGCCCTGCGGGATGTGACGGCGACCGTGGACAATCTTTCACTGATCGCCAGCTCGATCATGAGCAAGAAACTGGCTGCCGGTGCCGATGCGATCGTTCTGGATGTCAAGACCGGAAGCGGAGCTTTTATGAAAAGAGAAGAAGATGCGTTTGCTCTGGCAGAAGAGATGGTGACGATCGGCAAAAATGCAGGGCGTCAGATGCATGCACTGATCACCGATATGGATCAGCCGCTTGGTTATGCAATCGGAAATGCTCTGGAAGTAAAGGAAGCGATCGCAACTTTGAACGGCAGCGGTCCGGAAGATTTCACGGAGCTGGTTCTGGCACTCGGAAGCCGGATGCTGATCGCCGGCAAAAAGGCAGAGGATGTCGCTTCCGCAGAAAAAATGCTGCGGCAGTCCATCCAGAATGGAGATGCACTTAGAAAACTGGAAGCATTTGTCAAAGCACAGGGCGGCACAGGAGAAGAAGTTTCTCATCCGGAGAAACTGCCTGCAGCCTCTATGCAGATTGCAGTACCATCGCCGCAGAGCGGCTATATTTCTCATATCCAGTGTGATGAAATCGGAGTCTGCTCCCTGCTTCTTGGCGGCGGAAGAGAGACAAAAGACAGTGTGATCGACCTTTCGGTAGGACTGGAGCTGAAAAAGAAAGTCGGAGATTATGTCGAAAAAGGCGAGACACTGGCGGTTCTGCATGCAAATGATCAGGAAAAAGCCGGGCAGGCAGAAGAGAGATTCCTGCGTGCATACCGGTTTTCCGAGACGCAACCACCGAAACGTCCGATGATTTTCGGAGAAATTTAAAAGAATTTCAAATAATACCTATGAAACATACTGAAATTATGGTATAAAGAAAGCGTGATGTAAAATTGAGTGTCTTACTCTGCAAAAAGCAATTTGTATAACTTTACCGCAGAGAAGCATTCCCCTGCTTCAACTGCACGGGCACTAAGCGGTGGCAGGAGTGAAAATCTGCTCAGGAGTATCTTTATGACATCATTTGTTTAAAACAAAAGAATAAATAATATGAGGAGAACAAGTATGGAACAGCTGATTCAGGAATGGAGAGCATCTCTTCCCAAATTCAGAGAGATGACAGAAAAATTTTATGCGAAAGAAGTAAGCGTGAAAGAATACAAAGGATTTTCCGGAGGATACGGAAGCTATGCCCAGAAAGGCGGCGAGGCAAGCATGCTGCGTCTGCGTATGCCGGGCGGAAGACTGACAAAAGAAAAACTGAAATTTATCGCAGAGATGGTAGAACAGTATCATGTGGACAAAGCACATTTTACGACTTGCCAGGCAGTGCAGCTGCATGATCTGGACAAAGACAGTGTCTGTGACATCATGGAAAAAGCAGTGGATGTCGGTATCATCACAAAAGGCGGTGGCGGAGATTTCCCGCGAAATGTGATGTGTTCTCCGCTTTCCGGCGTAGAAATGGGAGAATATTTTGACGTACTGCCGTATGCAGAGGCTGTGTCTGATTATCTTCTGAAAAACGCAGATAAAGTGACCATGCCGCGAAAACTGAAAGTCGGATTTTCCAATTCTCCGGCCAATGTGACACATGCGACCTTTCGTGATCTTGGATTTGTAGCAGCAGAGGACGGAACATTTACCGTATATAGTGCGGGCGGACTGGGCAACAATCCACGCATGGGTGTGAAAGTGGCAGAAAACGTAGGGCCGTCACAGATCCTGTATTATGTGCAGGCGATGGTCAATACCTTCCTGGCATACGGAAACTATGAGAACCGCGGAAAAGCCAGAACACGTTATATGCAGGAAAAACTGGGAAGCGAAGGCTATGTGAAGGCATTTCTGGAGAAACTCGAAGAAGTAAAGAAAAATGAAAAACTGGATCTGAACCTTGCTGTTTCCGGTACAGAAAAAGCAGCCGACGGTGAACTTCAGACAGAAAACAAACGAATCGTGGCACAGAAACAGCCGGGACTGTATGCAGTAAAATATCATCCGATCGGCGGTGTGCCGAAAGTGTCGAAATTTGGCGAGATCTATGAAAGCATCAAAGATGTATCGGATGCAGAAATCCGCATTTCACCGGATGAGACAGTCTATATCATCAACCTGACGGCAAAAGAAGCAGAAAAAGTGCTTGCAGCTACGGATGACGGAGCAGAAACTTTATTCGAAAGTTCCGTATCCTGTATCGGAGCAACGATCTGCCAGGTTGGTGTGCGTGATTCCCAGGGACTTTTAAGAAGACTGGTTGAGACAGCAAAAGAATATGATTTTGCGGACGGTGTACTGCCGCAGATCCATATTTCCGGATGTACTTCATCCTGTGGGACACATCAGATTGGAAAGATCGGTTTCCACGGCGGAGTAAAGAGAATAGACGGTGTGACAGAGCCGGTATTTACGCTTCATGTGAACGGCTGTGACAGACAGGGGCAGGAGGCATTTGGTGAATCCTGGGGCATGATCAAAGAAAGCGATATCCCGGACTTTCTCATGGAAGTTGGAAAAACCGTTCAGCAGGAAAACACCGTGTTTGCCACATGGTATGAAAAGACACCGGAGAAATTAAAAGAGATTGCTGAAAAATATCTGATTAAATAAAAAACTTTTGACTTCAATGTATGCCTGAAAATTGCTCCGTTACAAGGTAACTCTCACAATCCTGCAAATTTTCCTTGCTTTTCAGAAAAAAACTAGCCGTTTGGATAGTGTACAAAACACGGAAAAATTGCTATACTTTTTCTTGGGAAGAGGAACTTATAAACATAAAACGTAGTAAAACAACAGAGAAAGCGGGGTGTTGCATTGGCAGAAAACAGCATGTGGGAAGAGATGATGCAAGGGGAGAAAATCTGCTATGTAAAACCCCGCCGTGCAATCAGGCGGCTGAAAGCGGCAGATGAAGAGAATATAACAGCGTATATTTATGGGGTCAGCGGTTGCGGCAAAACGGAACTGGTCATGCGATATCTGAAGAACCGGAAATATACGCTGTTTAACGCTGGTTTGGTAACAGTGGAGGAGCTGCGTGAGATCAAGGTTTCCAAGCAGCGGAAAACCGTGGTGATCAACAGTCTGCACGATATGGCGATGCAGAATGATACTGAGGAGATCCGGGAAGCGATCATCGAACTTGTGGAGCGTGAGGATGTGTGGCTGATTTTGAGCGGACGCTGTGCGGTACCGCCGTGGCTGACTGCTGTGCGGTATCGTGAAGTCTTCTATGTGATCGGTGAGCAGGAGCTGCTGTTTGATGAAGATCAGGCAGATCAGTATATTGCCATGACCGGGATGATCTTCAGTGAAGAACAGCTGGCAAAAGAAAAAGCATACTGCGTTGGTATGCCGATCGGCTGGAGCATCACAAATAGTGTCTATTGGCAGATACGTATGGGGCAGGATGAAAAGGATGTCACGAAACCGTTTTCAGATGAAGAATACCGGACGATGGTGGGAGAGGCACTGAGCCAGATGTGGGATTATCTGGAATATCATGTCTATGACCGCTGGGAAATATCAATACAGGAATTTCTGATGGAAGTTGCAATTGTGGAAGATTTTACCGTATATATGGCGGAGATGATCACCGGACGCAATGATGTAGAATCGCTTCTTGGAAGGATTCAGTGGATCGGTAATTTCATGGATATTGTCCGAAACGGAAGTGAAACGGTCTACAAACTCAGAAATCAAATGCGGATCAGCATGATCCGGAGGCTGAGGCGAAAATACACAAAAGAGCAGATCCGTAAGCTTTACGAAAATGCAGGACTTTATTACCAGATCAGTAAGCAGCCGTTAAAGGCTCTTTCCATGTATCAACAGGTGAATGACACGGAAAGAATCGCATCGGTGCTGATCGATAATGTGCGGATAGCACCAAACAATGCTTATTATTATGAACTGAAACCGTACTATCTTAAACTGCCGGAAGAAAAAATATGCAAAAGCCCGGAACTGATGTGTGGTATGAGTATGCTGCAGTCGCTGCTTTTAAATACCGAAGAGAGCGAACGCTGGTACCGGGAGCTTCAAAAATATGCAAAAGAACATACCGGAAGTGAACGGCGTTCAGCAAAAGGAAAGATCCTGTATCTGGATATCGGACTTCCGCACCGTGGCAGTGATCATATGGTGGAGATCCTGAAAAATGCATATTTGCTTCTTTTGGATAAAGAAGTAAAAATACAGGAGTTTTCCGTTACCAGCAACCAGGCATCTCAGATGAACGGCGGCAAGGATTTCTGTGAGTGGAGCAAGCGTGACCGGGAGCTTGCAGGAAGCATTGGCAAGATTGTGGAATTTGTACTTGGAAAATATGGTAAGGGGCTTGTAAATCTGGCACTTGCAGAAAGCTTTTTTGAAAAGGGCGGAGATAATTATGAAGTTGCGATGCTTGCAAATAAGGGAAGAATGCAGGCGGAGGCAGGAGGCAAGATCGAGCAGTGTTTTGTCGGAGACGGCATGCTTGCCTGGCTTCATATTATTACCGGAAAAGTAAAAGAAGCGGAGGAGCTTCTGACCAGATTCAAGGGTAAAGCACAGCAGGAAAATGCAGAAAGAATTCTGCCGAATATCGATACCTTTCTCGTTCGCTGTGCACTATATGATGCGGACAAAGCAGCGATTGCAAAATGGCTTGCCCAGGCACCGGATGAAGAACTGATATTCTCTATTTATGATCGTTTTCATTATATTACGAAAGTGCGTGTGTATCTGCAGAATGGCAGAAACGAGCAGGCTTATCATCTGCTTTTGAAATGTGCCTATTATGCAAAAGTGATGCAGCGTACCTACATTGATATAGAAGTGAAACTGCTTCTTGCGATCACGCAGTACCGCATGGGTGAGAAAAAATGGGATGAAACACTTGGCGAGGCACTGACAAAAGCAGAAGAGTATCATTTTGTACGGATCATCACAAGAGAAGGTGCGGCTATCCGACCGCTGCTTCTGGCGACCTCCTGGAAGCCGTCGGAAGTGGAGAAAAATCCGGCACAGACAAGGAAAAATAAACAATTCTGGGCAAAGGTTCAGGACGAGACAGAAAAAATGGCACGATTCTATCCGGCGTATTTAAAAGTGGGTGTGGAAGAAGTCACATTGAGTGATACAATGCTTCGAATCCTGAAACTGCAGGCAGATGGAATGTCAAAAGAAAAAATTGCGGCAGAGCTGAATATGACAACCGCTAATGTAAAATATCATACACAGCAGATCTACAAAAGACTCGGTGTTTCCAATAAGGCAGGAGCCGTGATGGAAGCGGGCAAACGAGGACTGATCTGAAAATGCAAAGAAAAGAAACCACAGCACTTGCTGACTGAATCGGTCGGTGGTGCGTGGTTTTTTTTATCTCAGTCGGAGAAGACTCCCACTTCTATAAATGGCGAGCAACAAATTTGACCCTGACATCATGGCAAATTTTGAATGCAAATTGAACGAATATGAATGAAAATGAACGTTTGTGAAAACTATACAAAAACAGAAAGGGAAATTTGTGAATTAGTATGATTGAAATTGAATGAATATGATTGTATAATACAATCATGAAACAGAGAGGCACACCAAAGTGCAAAAGAAAGAGGTAAGGCATATGATTTATACGGTAACATTTAATCCTTGTCTGGATTATATCGTAGGTGTGGAAGATTTTCAACTGGGAATGACAAACCGCACCTGTTCAGAGCAGATGTTTGCCGGTGGAAAGGGGATCAACGTCTCTATCGTTCTGAAAAATCTCGGCATTGAGAGTACGGCACTTGGATTTATCGCCGGTTTCACCGGAGAGGAGATCCGCAGAAAAGTCGAGAAGATGGGCATTACATCCGAATTTATCCAGCTTGAGAATGGATTTTCCCGGATCAACATCAAACTCAAATCCATCGATGGAACGGAGATCAACGGCACAGGACCTTCGATCGGAAGTGAAGAACTTGAAAGATTGCTTAAGAAACTGGATACACTGAAAAAGGGAGATGTGCTGATCCTTGCAGGCAGCATCCCGGCAAGTCTTCCGGATTCTATTTACAGTGACATTATGGAACGTCTGGAAGAAAAAGAGGTCATGATCGTGGTGGATGCGACAAAAGACCTTCTGGTCAATGTACTGAAATACCATCCGTTCCTCATCAAACCAAACAATCATGAACTGGGCGATATCTTTGGAGTGGAGATCAGAGAGCGTGACCAGGTAGCACCATATGCGAAGAAGTTACAGGAGATGGGAGCAAGAAATGTTCTGGTTTCCATGGCAGGCAAAGGTGCAGTGCTTCTTGCTGAGGATGGCAGCGTATATGAAAGCCCGGCACCGAAAGGTAAACTGATCAATGCGGTTGGAGCCGGAGATTCCATGGTGGCTGGTTTTACTGCAGGTTATATGCAGAAAGGCAGCTATGAACATGCATTCAAAATGGGCGTTTCCACCGGAAGTGCCAGTGCATTTTCTGAGAATTTTGCCACAAAAGAAGAAGTAGAAGCGATTTATAAAACATTATAAAGATGCCAGGGTCAAAAGCCTGAAACCACGATGTCGAAGTGAGGAACAATTCGTATGGCATTTTTGAATTAGCTTCTTGTAGAAAATCTATCACAAAAAAGAAATGTAAGAAAGGAGAACTTATGAGGATCACAGAACTGCTGGATAAGCGAAGCATCAGGATCGACGGTGCTCCAAAATCCAAGAACGAAGCTCTCGACCAGATGGTCGAACTGATGGCAAAGAGCGGAAAAATCAATGACCTGGAAGCTTATCGCCAGGAAGTATACCGCCGTGAAGAGGAAGGAACGACAGGTGTCGGAGAGGGGATTGCGATCCCTCACGGAAAAGGTGCATTTGTAGATAAGCCGGGACTGGCAGCGATGGTTGTAAAGGACGGTGTAGATTACGATTCTCTTGATGGAGAGCCGGTACATCTGATCTTTCTGATTGCAGCACCGAATACCAAAGACAACGTACATCTGGACGTACTGAGCAAACTTTCTGTACTTCTGATGGATGAGGATTTTTCCAGAGCACTGCAGAATGCAAAAAGCCCGGAAGAATTTATGAAGATCGTCGATGAAGCAGATCAGGAAGCACCGGATCTGGATGAAAAACTGAAAGCAGACGAAGCGACCTCGGAAGATCAGTTCCGTATTCTGGCTGTCACAGCATGCCCGACCGGTATCGCACATACTTACATGGCAGCGGAAGGTCTGGAAAAGGCTGCAAAAGCGAAAGGATGTTTCATTAAAGTAGAGACAAGAGGTTCTGGCGGAGCGAAAAATGTGCTGACTGCGGAAGAAATCAAAAATGCAGACTGCATCATCGTGGCAGCAGACACAAAAGTTCCGATGGATCGATTCAATGGTAAAAAGCTGATCGAAGTTCAGGTTTCTGACGGTATCAGCAAAGCGGATAAACTGATAGAGCAGGCAATGTCCGGAAATGTACCGGTTTATACTGCATCGGAAAATGCAGAAGTTTCCGAGAAAAAAGCAGGAGGCTCCAAAGGCCATCAGATTTATATGCAGTTGATGAATGGTGTTTCACACATGCTGCCATTCGTCGTAGGCGGCGGTATTTTGATCGCTCTTGCATTCCTGATCGATGGACTTTGTGTAGATATGACATCATTGACAGCAGAAGCACGACAGAGTTTCGGTTCGATCACACCGGTGGCGGCAACACTGAAATCCATAGGAGATCTTGCATTTGGATTTATGCTTCCGGTTCTGGCAGGATTTATTGCTATGAGCATTGCAGACAGACCTGGTCTGGCAGTCGGATTTGTGGGTGGTGCAATTGCAGCAAACGGCAAGTCTGGTTTCCTCGGTGCATTAGTAGCAGGTTTTCTGGCAGGCTATCTTATTCTTCTCTTAAAAAAATTGTTCGAAAAACTTCCGGAAGCACTGGAAAAAATTGCCCCAGTCCTTCTCTATCCGGTATTCGGCATTCTGATCGTGGGACTTGTTATGACGTTTGTCGTAGAGCCTCCAATCGGAGCATTGAACACGGCACTGAACACAGCTCTTACAAACATGAGTGGTTCCAGTAAGGTTCTTCTTGGCATCATCGTAGCAGGTATGATGGCAGTTGACATGGGTGGTCCGTTCAACAAAGCGGCCTATGTATTTGGAACGGCATCCATTGCAGCAGGAAATTACGGAATCATGGCAGCAGTTATGATCGGTGGTATGGTTCCTCCGTGTGCGATCGCTCTGGCATCTCTTCTGTTTAAAGATAAATTTACAAAAACAGAAAGAGAATCTGCTCCGACAAACTTTATCATGGGACTTGCATTTATCACAGAAGGTGCGATTCCGTTTGCAGCATCCGATCCGCTGCATGTCATCCCGGCATGCGTGATAGGTTCCGGACTTGCAGGAGCACTTTCCATGGCATTCAACTGTACGCTGATGGCACCGCACGGTGGAATCTTCGTGTTCCCTGTAGTCGGCAATCCGCTGATGTACCTGGCTGCACTGGCAGTAGGAACCGTAGTCGGAGCACTGATGCTCGGTGTGCTTAAGAAAAAAATAGCCGAGTAAACCAAAACTTCATCATAAAACTTTTCCTCAGAAAAACCGCAGTGACTTTAAAGTTGTAAAGCACTGCGGTTTTGCTTTACTTTCTTATCTGCTATGAGCTATAATAAAAGGCGTCAAGGGATGTAACTATATGATTTTTTTGCAGCATGAAAAGGGGTGGGATAATATGCTTACTAAAACACGACAGAAAGAGATCTTGAAACTTCTGGAAAACAGAGGCAGCGTGACACTTCAGGAGTTAAAAGATCATTTAAATACTTCAGAATCTACGATCCGTCGAGATCTGAATACGTTGGATGCACAGGGGAAGCTGGTCAAGGTTTTCGGTGGGGCAGTTGCGGCTGACAACATGAGCATACGCGATGAGCAGGTGTCACGAAGAGAAGAAAAGAATTTAGAAGAAAAAAGACTGATTGCACGTTATGCAGCATCACTGATACAGGATGATGATTTCGTGTATCTCGATGCCGGAACGACAACCGGATGTATGCTCGATTATATTTCCGATACGACAACGGCAGTTTTTGTGACGAATGCACCGTCACATGCACAGAAACTGGCACGCAAAGGAATGGAAGTCATCCTGATCGGCGGCAGACTCAAACAGTCTACCGAGGCAGTTGTCGGAGAAGAGGCATGCAGACAGATTGAAAAATTTAATTTCAGTCTTGGTTTCCTGGGCAGCAACGGCGTTTCCGAACGCTCCGGATTTTCGACACCGGATCAGGACGAAGCGATGGTCAAAAAAAGAGCAATCGAACGCATCCACCGGTGCTTTGTTCTCTGTGATCACACGAAATTTTACAAAGTCAGCCCGATCAGCTTTGCAAAATTAGAAGATGCCGTCGTACTGACAGATTCTGCACCGCAGGGCAATTTTCAGGAGATGCCGAACATCGTGGAAATTTCCGAAGATGAATAGATAGAAATACCAAAAACGGCAAAACTGTAAAAAGTGAAAAGGATGCCGGGAGTGCCTTGAAACAGAGCAATCAGCAGGCATCAAATAAAAAATGGAAAATAAAGGAGGAAGAAAACATGGGATGGTTGATATTGATCGTACTTCTTTTGATCGTGTTGATACTTTTGCTTTCCTGCGTGAAGATTGTGCCGCAGGCAACCGCAATGGTTGTGGAACGTCTTGGCGGATATCGTGCGACCTGGTCGGTCGGACTTCATGTGAAAGCACCGTTTATTGACCGTGTCGCAAAGAAAGTCATTTTAAAAGAGCAGGTGGTAGATTTTGCACCGCAGCCGGTTATCACAAAGGATAACGTAACAATGCGGATCGATACGGTTGTATTTTTCCAGATCACAGATCCGAAGCTGTTTGCATACGGCGTGGAGAATCCGATCATGGCAATCGAAAATCTGACTGCAACGACACTGCGAAATATCATCGGTGATCTGGAGCTGGATCAGACCCTGACATCCAGAGAGACGATCAACACGAAAATGCGTGCGTCGCTTGATATTGCCACGGATCCATGGGGCATTAAAGTCAACCGTGTGGAGCTGAAAAACATCATTCCGCCGGCTGCAATCCAGGATGCGATGGAGAAGCAGATGAAAGCAGAGCGTGAGCGAAGAGAAGCGATCCTGCGTGCAGAAGGTGAGAAAAAATCTACCGTGCTTGTGGCAGAAGGCAAAAAGGAATCTGCAATCCTGGATGCAGAGGCAGAAAAAACCGCAGCAATCCTGCGAGCAGAAGCACAGAAGGAAAAGATGATCCGCGAAGCCGAAGGTCAGGCAGAAGCGATCCTGAAGGTTCAGAAAGCAAATGCGGACGGTCTGCGTTTCTTAAAAGATGCAGGAGCAGATGAAACCGTTCTGGCACTGAAGAGCTTTGAAGCACTGACAAAAGTGGCAGACGGCAAAGCAACCAAGATCATCATACCATCGGAACTGCAGAATGTTGCCGGCACATTGACAGCACTTGCAGAGACTGTAAAAACCGAGAAAAAAGAAACAGCAGATCCGGTTTAAAAGAAAGTATAGGCCATTTTTGAATTTATGAAAAATGAAATGGTTTGAAAACGAATATGGAGGATAAAAAAATGGATTTAAAAGGACGCAATTTTCTGACTTTAAAAGATTTCACGGCAGAGGAAATCATTTATCTGGTCGATCTGGCAGCAGAACTGAAAGAAAAAAAGAAAAAAGGAATCCCGGTTGACACCTTAAGAGGAAAAAATGTGGCTCTGATCTTCGAAAAGACCAGCACGAGAACACGCTGTGCATTTGAAGTGGCAGCACATGACCTTGGCATGGGAACGACTTATCTGGATCCTTCAGGTTCTCAGATCGGCAAAAAAGAGAGCATCCGCGACACCGCACGCGTACTGGGCAGAATGTTCGAAGGTATCGAGTATCGTGGATTTGGACAGGAAATTGTGGAAGAACTGGCAAAATATGCAGGGGTTCCGGTATGGAACGGCCTGACGAACGAATACCACCCGACACAGATGCTTGCTGATATGCTGACGATCCGTGAACACTTCGGACATCTGAAAGACGTGAAACTGGTATACATGGGCGATGCACGTTACAACATGGGTAATTCTCTGATGATCGCATGTGCAAAACTCGGTATGCATTTCGTAGCATGTGCACCGGAAAAATATTTTCCGAACGCAGCACTGGTTGAGGAATGCCAGGACTATGCAAAAGAGAGCGGCGGAAGCATCACACTGACCGAAGATGTCAAGGCCGGAACCAAAGATGCAGACGTTATCTACACCGATGTATGGGTTTCCATGGGTGAGCCGGATGAAGTCTGGGAAGAGCGTATCCGCGAATTAACTCCATATAAAGTAACAAAAGAAGTGATGGAAAACGCAGGAGAGAAAGCTATTTTCCTGCATTGCCTGCCGGCATTTCATGACTGGGAGACAAAGATCGGAAAAGAAATGGGCGAACGTTTCAACCTCAAAGAAATGGAAGTTACCGATGAAGTATTTGAGTCTGAACAGTCCGTTGTATTTGACGAGGCGGAAAACAGAATGCACACCATAAAAGCAGTTATGGCGGCAACACTTGGAGCATAAAATTTTATGTCAAGAAAAGAAGAAAAATGGATCAAACGGCTGGAGATCTTAGGAGCCTCCGCCGCTGCGATCGTGATCGTATCCGCAGTCGGGACCTTTTTGCTGGATAGTATTGCTATGCAGCTGATGGCACTGGCTGTCGGATGCGGAAGCATAGTCAATGTGGTATTTATGGTACTTTGTTATTATAAAAAGAAGACCATACCGAGCATTATTTTTATGATTTTTGCACTGCTTCTCATAGCAACTTTTATTATGCAGATCATGGCTATGTAAAAATGCCAGGGTAGACATAAAAGTGGAGCGTAAGCTTCACGATATGCGAATAGTGGAGTGTTATGTGCCAGTGGCACATGTTTAACACTGACCGAAGCGGATCGTAGAAAGAATTGTGAGAGTACGAAGTACGGAACAATTCGTATGGCATTTCAGTGTAACTGTGGAAATACAAAGCAGTTTTAAACAGAGGTAAAAGAACATGAAAAGTAAAATACTGAATCGTCTGCGTGGTGCAGAAGAATTTGTTTCCGGACAGCAGCTCTGTGAAGAGTTCGGCGTATCCAGAACGGCAGTATGGAAAGCAATCAATCAGCTTAAAGAAGAAGGCTATGAGATCGAGGCGGTACACAATAAGGGGTATCGCCTTTTAGGATGTCCGGATATTATTTCTGCAGAAGAAGTAAAAAGCAGACTTCATACAGACTGGGCGGGCTGTGAAGTGAAATATTTTGATACACTTGATTCCACCAATATCTGTGCAAAAAGAATGGCAGAAGAAGGAGCACCGAACGGAACGCTGGTGATCGCAGATGAACAGACAGCAGGCCGTGGAAGATGCGGGAGAGCCTGGGAGACGCCGAAAGGCACGGCGATCGCCATGACACTTCTGATGCGTCCGAATCTCCGCCCGGAAAAAGCAAGTATGCTGACTCTGGTGATGGGTATGGCAGTAACAAGGGCAGTCAACGAACTTTACAGTCTGAACTGCCAGATCAAGTGGCCAAATGATGTGGTCTGGGAAGGAAAAAAAATCTGCGGTATTCTGGTAGAAATGAGTGCTGAAATGAATGCGATTCATTACCTGGTTATCGGATGCGGTATCAACGCAAATATGACAGAGTTCCAGGAAGAACTGAAAGAAAAGGCCATTTCCCTGCGAATGATCACCGGGGATGAAGTGGATCGTGCACAGATCATACAGCGGTCTCTGGAATGGCTGGAAAAATATTATCAAAAATTTGAAGAGACGAGCGATATGTCCGGACTGATGGAAGAATATAACCAGATGCTGGTGAACAGAGGAAGTGAAGTCTGCGTGCTTGACCCGTGCGGCGAATACCGCGGAAAAGCACTTGGCATCAACGATGCCGGGGAACTGCGGGTGGAAAAAGAAGATGGAACGACAGAAAATGTCTATGCCGGAGAAGTATCCGTACGCGGCGTGTATGGATACGTGTGAATTACTTTGCAGCGGGCAATTTGCTGGTATCAACAGTAAGAATGCCAGAGGCATTCCTGAACATCGCATGAAACAGAAAGAAGAAAGGAACAACGTCATGAAAAAAGCAAACGAGACAGTCGTTCTGTGCGGAGCGAGTGCCTACGAAGAAAAATATTATCTGAATCCGCAGTTCTCCAAACTGCCGGAGCACATCCGTCAGGAACTGCAGATCATGTGTGTACTGTATACACAGAAAGTAGGCGGAATCCTGATGCTGGAATTTACGCCGGAAGGTCATCTGGAGTTTAAGACCGAAGCGAAAGAAAACGACTTCTTCTATGACGAGATCGGAAGCGTACTGGAGATCAAAAAACTTCAGAATGAGAAACGAGAACTGATGGAAGCACTGGAAATGTTTTATCGCGTAGTATTTTTGGGTGAGGAATTCGATTACGATGAAGCTTAAGATAGGAAATGTGGAGATTGCAAATCCGTGTGTGCTGGCACCGATGGCGGGCGTTACGGATCTGCCGTTCCGGCTGCTGTGCAAAGAACAGGGAGTCGGGCTTCTGAGTATGGAAATGGTCAGTGCGAAAGCGATTTCCTTTCATAATAAAAATACGCTGGATTTAATGCAGATCGCAGAGGGAGAAAATCCGATCGCTCTGCAGATCTTCGGTTCCGATCCGGAGATCATGGCACAGTCCGCCGCCGAGATTGAAGAGCGGCCGTTTGATATTCTCGATATCAATATGGGCTGTCCGGTGCCGAAAGTAGTCAATAACGGCGAAGGTTCCGCACTGATGAAGAATCCGAAACTGGCGGGAGAGATCGTGGAGAGGGTTTCCAGGGCAGTAAAAAAGCCGGTGACGGTAAAGATCCGCAAAGGATTTCAGGAGTTCAGTGTCAATGCCGTAGAGATGGCAAAGATTCTTGAGGCATCCGGGGCAGCAGCGATTGCCGTACATGGAAGAACGAGAGAACAGTATTATTCCGGAGAAGCAGACTGGAACATCATCCGCCAGGTCAAAGAGGCCGTTTCCATTCCGGTGATCGGAAACGGGGATATCACCTGTGCAAAAGATGCTGCGAACATGATCGAACAGACCGGATGTGATGGCGTGATGATCGGAAGAGCCTCCCGCGGAAATCCATGGATTTTCCGTCAGGTGAGCGAATATCTGGAAAATGGAAAAATCATTGAGCCGCCGACGATCGCAGAAGTCAAAAAAATGATGCTGCGTCATGCAAAACTGCAGCTGCAGTACCGTGGAGAATACACCGGAATCCGCGAGATGCGAAAACATGTTGCATGGTACACCGCAGGATTTCCGCATTCGGCAAAACTGAGGAAAAGAGTGAATGAAGTCGAATCCATGGAAGCCCTGGAAGAACTTCTGCAAAGCTGGGAGTGAGATAAACGCTTTGCAGTTCGTCTTGAAAACAGTTCAACCCGGAAGCTTAAACGGACGACAATATTTTTCGTAAGGCTGAACTGTTGTAAAAAACGCAGAAAACAAGGGCAGATTGCTTGACAAGGCACAAAACGCAAGGTATAATTTTTGATTACAAGATAGCTGCAAAAAGTGGCTATCTTGTTTCACGAATGTATATTATGATGCTATGTGCAGGTGGCACATAAAAAATTATTTGTTAAAAAGTGCAGGAAAATCTTTCGCTGCACTTAAAGTTATGCTGCTAAGAGCGGCATCAGGAGGTAAAGATGGAAGAAAAGAAGAACTTACTGACTTATGCAGGTTTAAAAGCTCTTGAAGATGAGCTGCACGATCTGAAGGTAAACAGACGTAAAGAAGTTGCCGGTAAGATCAAAGAAGCAAGAGAACAGGGCGACCTTTCAGAGAATGCAGAATACGATGCAGCAAAAGATGAGCAGAGAGATATCGAAGCACGTATCGAAGAAATCGAAAAAATTCTGAAAAATGCGGAAGTAGTTGTAGAAGATGAAGTAGATCTGGACAAGATCAGCGTTGGATGCAGCGTCAAGATTTACGATGAAGAATATGAAGAAGAAATGGAATACAAAATTGTAGGATCTTCCGAGGCAAACAGCCTGAAAGGAAAGATTTCAAATGAATCACCGGTAGGTCATGCACTGCTGGGACATAAAGTAGGCGATGAAGTAACTGTAGAGACTCAGGCAGGAGAAATCCATTATAAAGTACTGAGCATCCACAGATCTAATTAAGGAGTGACAACAGTGGGAGAACAGAAGAATCAAAAGACACAGGACGTAAATCAGCTGCTGAAAATCCGCCGCGATAAGCTTGCAGAACTGCAGGCAGACGGAAAAGACCCGTTTCAGATCACAAAATTTGATGTGACACATCACAGCCAGGAAGTCAAAGATCAGTTTGAGGATCTGGAAGGAAAGAGTGTAGTGCTCGCAGGACGTATGATGTCCAAGCGAGTAATGGGAAAAGCATCTTTCTGCAATATCCAGGATCTGCAGGGCAATATCCAGTCTTATGTGGCAAGAGACAGCATCGGTGAGGAAGAATACAAAGCTTTCAAAAAAATGGACATCGGAGATATCGTAGGTCTGGAAGGTGAAGTATTTAAAACAAAGACCGGCGAAATTTCCATTCATGCATCCAAGGTAACTCTGCTTTCCAAGAGTCTTCAGATTCTTCCGGAAAAATTTCATGGTCTGACCAATACCGACATCCGTTATCGTCAGCGTTATGTCGATCTGATCATGAACGCAGACGTAAAAGACACCTTTATCAAACGTTCTAGGATCATCAGTGCAGTACGTCAGTATCTGAACGGACAGGGATTCCTGGAAGTTGAAACACCGATGCTGGTATCCAATGCCGGCGGTGCAGCAGCAAGACCGTTCGAAACACATTTCAATGCACTGAACGAAGACCTGAAGCTGCGTATTTCCCTGGAACTGTATCTGAAGAGACTGATCGTCGGAGGCATGGAGCGTGTTTACGAGATCGGCCGTGTATTCCGTAACGAGGGACTGGATACACGTCATAATCCAGAGTTTACACTGATGGAGCTTTATCAGGCATACACCGATTACCACGGCATGATGGATCTGACTGAGAATATGTATCGCTATGTTGCACAGACTGTTCTTGGCACAACCACCATTTCCTACAACGGTATCGAGATGGATCTGGGTAAACCGTTTGAACGTATCACAATGGTAGATGCTGTTAAGAAATATTCCGGTGTAGACTGGAACGAAATCAAAGACCTTGAAGCTGCCCGTGCAGCCGCAAGAGAACATCACATCGAATATGAAGAACGTCACAAAAAAGGCGATATCCTGAACCTGTTCTTTGAAGAATTTGTAGAAGAACATCTGATTCAGCCGACGTTCGTTATGGATCATCCGGTTGAGATCTCACCGCTGACCAAGAAAAAACCGGAAAATCCGGAATATGTAGAACGTTTCGAATTCTTCATGAACGGCTGGGAAATGGCAAATGCTTACTCCGAGCTGAATGACCCGATCGACCAGAGAGCACGTTTTGCAGCTCAGGAAGAACTGTTCGCACAGGGAGATGAAGAAGCAAACCACACCGATGAAGATTTCCTGAATGCACTGGAGATCGGTATGCCGCCTACAGGAGGTATTGGATTTGGTATCGACCGCATGTGTATGCTGCTGACTGATTCAGCTGCAATCCGTGACGTTCTGCTGTTCCCGACAATGAAGTCCTTAGATGGTGTAAATAAGAAAAATGATGTAAATAATACAGCTTCTGAAGCACCTGAAAAAAATGTAAAAACTGAGTCTGAAAAGATTGATTTTTCTAAGGTAAAGGTAGAGCCTTTATTTGAGGAATTTGTTGATTTTGATACATTCAGCAAGTCAGATTTCCGTGCAGTAAAGGTTAAAGAGTGTGTTGCAGTACCGAAGTCAAAGAAACTGTTACAGTTTACGCTTGATGACGGAACAGGCACAGACAGAACCATTTTAAGCGGTATTCATAGCTTTTATGAGCCGGAAGAACTGGTTGGAAAGACTCTTATTGCTATCACAAATCTTCCACCGAGAGCTATGATGGGCATTGACTCTTGCGGTATGCTCCTCAGTGCTATTCATGAAGAAGAAGGCGAAGAAAAGCTTCATCTTCTGATGGTTGATGACCACATTCCAGCAGGTGCAAAGCTCTATTAAGATGATGTAAAGATGTACCGTTTTACCG
>ENA-OUQI01000395-OUQI01000395.1-human-gut-metagenome-genome-assembly--contig:-NODE-395-length-35215-cov-10.185694_pt1 | contig 35215 bp, 28 predicted proteins | sample MGYA00237953_ERZ548840 | MGnify/ENA primary metagenome ERZ548840 (study PRJEB26490, sample SAMN05194690) | human gut metagenome | biome: terrestrial biome; feature: human-associated habitat; material... | reverse complement strand
TATTCACAGCCTCCAATATTATATTCATGATATTCATGTTAATATTGTATTTTTTTCTTAGATAAAGGTTTTCCCGGAATTACAAAAGCTATAGCAATTCTTTCTTCGCAAAAAATTCTCCGCGGCACTTTTCTTTTTCCAATGAAAAGATCGGAGATATACAGAAAAGCGACAGGCAAATACCTGTCGCTTTTCTTGTATTTTGGGTAGCAATGAAATTACCACTTTTTAAGTTCCCATGCCTTGAAACTATTGGGATCATTTCCCCATGCAGCCGAATTCCATTCTTTCATTCCAACAAAAAGAACGGTTTCGGTTTCAGTGACGGTGATGCCGTCATACTTGCCGCCAATGCCGCCGCCAGTGCTAATGAGGTAATTCTTTTGCACGTGTGTTCTTAAACCACTTGGCATATGGATTGAATTTTCCGCCGTTTCTTCTCCCGAATCAGCGTCGATTTACTGATACCGGTGAGTTTTGCGGTCTGCGTGTAAGAGTGGTTTTCGAGGAGTTCCATTGCGTGGTCAAGCTGCTCGGTGTCGAACTTGGGCGGGCGGCCCTCACGGAAATTCGGGTCGGTGGCGCGCGCGACCGCCTTGCCCTCCTGCGTGCGCTGCACGATCATGTCGCGCTCGAACTGCGCGAACGACAGCAGCACGTTGCGCAGCAGCGTGTTGACCGAGTCGTTGGACAGGATGCCAAGGTTCAACACGTTGATGGTGATGCCCTCGTCGATCATCTCGGTGATGAGTCCGGACGCCTGCGACACCGACCGCGCGAGGCGGTCGAGCCTGGTGACGATGAGCACATCGCCGCGCCGCAGCTGCGCGCGCAGCCTGTCGAACTCCGGGCGCTCGATCTTCGTGCCGGTGAAGGTGTCCGTATAAATTTTTTCCGCGCCCGCCGCCGTCAACGCCGCCTGCTGCGCGTCCAAACTGTTGCCGTCGCGCGCCTGCGTTTTGGTGGATACTCTCGCGTAGCCGAATATCATGCCAATCCCTCCGTTTTCCCGGTTTTGACACCGTGAGTTTTGAATATAGGTTTTGATACCCATATTATAGCTTATGCCACCGGGTTTTGCAACCGGTGGCAATACTTGAAGGTTTTGGGACCGGTTGATTTGGTGCGAACCTCGTGTTATAATAACAGTAAATCAGGTTGTTACAGGCAGGTTCGCACCGGGGAAAACCGACAATATCACGAATGGATACGCAAAAATACAGAAGATAATACAAAAAGATTGTAAGAATGCCGAAAATCTGCATTGTATTTTTCGCATTTTTGCCGTAACAGCTCGCGCCCCTGCGGGGGACAGCAACTCTGATTTTCCGGACGTGAGCAGAGTTTCGCCGAGTAACAGCTCGCGCCCCTGCGGGGGACAGCAACCATGTAATGGCACGCCCACAGCTTAGACCCTTGGTAACAACTCGCGCCCCTGCGGGGGACAGCAACGCTGCCAAGCAGCTATTCTCGTCGATCTCACAACGTAACAGCTCGCGCCCCTGCGGGGGACAGCAACCGTCCGTCATCGATCTGGGTCTCGTCGGTGGAGTAGTCGTAACAGCTCGCGCCCCTGCGGGGGACAGCAACGCGGATGTAATGGAGCAGGCGCTCGTATTCGTCGGTAACAGCTCGCGCCCCTGCGGGGGACAGCAAAAAACCGATCTGTCAATTTTGACAGGTCGGTTTTATTTTTTTGCCCGAACTGTGAAAAACCCCGTCCCTCCAACCGATAACATTGTGTAAGGCAAAGAACCTTCTCAAAAAATTTTTTTCGGGAAGTGTGAAAAACGCCGAAAAATTTCTGATATATAAGCAGAAGGACTTCAAAGGACAGGAGGTGAACCGTATGTTTGTAATCCGTGAACCGTGGCTGGATTTTCCGCTGTTCGGCGAGGACAATCCGCTCCTCGACTGGGTGAAAGACACCATCTGCTACTAAGCAGACCTAAATCCACAGCAGGGGAGGTGAAAAATTGAAAACCGTGTTATGGATATCGCGCCACGCCATGACCGAACCACAGCTGCGCGACCTTGCGCGCGTGCTGGGCGATGCGGTGCAGGTGCTGCCGTATACCCAAACCGTAAAACAGGCGGACGTACTGCGTCCGCTGATCGAGCAGGCGGATGCCATAGCCGCCGTACTGCCGGTGGAGCTGCTCGCCGAGCTGGTAACGCTCGCGGACGAACGCCCGGTGCTGCAGTCGGTCGCCGGACGCAGGTTCACCGGCCGCACGCTGCATCTGGCTGACGGACAGACCGAGCCGGAAATCGCCTTCGAGCACCTGTACTGGCAGCAGATCGTCAAACTTAAATTACAGACCAGACGGCTGTAACAAAAAGGAGAACAGCGGTTTTCCTGTTCTCCGAAAAAAATTTTTCGTGAAGTGTGAAATCGGTCGAAAATCCGCCGATATAGAAATAGAAGGGTAAAAAGAGGTGAAGCATTTGAGCGTACATACCGCAATCCGCCGCGGCGAGGTGTTTTTCGCCGACCTGCACGGCGGCGTTGGCTACGAACAGAACGGCGAACGGCCGGTGGTCGTGCTGCAGAACGATATGGGCAACCGGTACAGCCCGACCGTCATTGTGGCGCCGCTGACCAGCAGCCGCACGAAAAAGCCGCTGCCGACACACGTCTGGTGCGGTGCGGACAGCGGCCTGCTGAAAAATTCCTGCATTCTGCTCGAGCAGATTCGCGTGATCGACAAAACGCGCTTATCTCGCTATCTGTGCAGCCTGAATGTGGAAATGATGGTCCGGGTCGATCAGGCTGCGGCAATCAGTCTGGGACTGGCACAGTGAGCAAAAAAATTTCCCGGGAAGTGTGAAAAACCGCGTGTGAAAGACGATAACTAAGTGAAGGGAGGGAAAACACCATGAAAGAGATCAAGCCGAGCGTTATCATCACCGCGATTGCGATGGTGATCGAAGCTGTGAAGTTCGTCGCAGAGCAGGTGGAAACGGAAAAGGACTGATCCTCCTGAAAAAAATACATAGCAAAGGCAGGTGAAAGATATGACGCCGCAGACGATTATCGCTATTCTCGGTCTGGTAGCCGAGATCATTGACACGATCGACAAGAACTGACACGTTCTGAAAATCCAAAGGAAGGGAGGCAGGCAGTATGAATGAATTTGCAAGACGCATGGCCAACGGCGCATCCTGTGCGGCTATGGGCGGCACCACCGGTGCCGGAATCGGCGGCGCGGTCGTTGCCGGTGTCGGTGCGGTAGGCGGTTCGTTTTTCGGACCGGTCGGCACGTTCTTCGGCGCGGAAGTCGGTACGGCGGCAGGCGCAGCCGTCGGCGGTGCTATCGGCTCGATCATCGGCTTCATCGGCGGATTTGCCGATGAGCCGTTCTAAATCCTCGGGAAATGGAACAGGGAGTGGTGATACATACATAGATGGACAGGCATTCCGAATCACAGCAGGAAAGGCAGGTGAATCCGCATGACGCCTCAGGGCATTATCGCTATCCTCGGTCTGGTGGCCGAGATTATCAGCATCGCAAACGATGACTAAAGCCGCAGACAGTGCACAAATCCAACGAAAAGGCAGGTGAAACCTATGACTCCGCAGACGATTTTGGCTGTGATCGGTCTGGCCGTGAAGATCATTTCCATCGCGACCGACGACTGATCGCGTAACATAGAAAATCCACATAAGAAGGAGGTGATATCTGTTTTCGCTTTTTCTTCACCCGAAACAAGGCAAAATGCACAACAAAAACCGGGGTTCACCTACAAGAACTTGTTGAATATTATTGAACATTTGCCAAATCGTGCTATAATGAAATCATGTCGAAAGGAGGCAGTGCCTTGAGCAAAATACTTTTGATTCTGGAGGTTTCCAGAAAGCAGGATTATATATTTTCAAGCATCCACCTAAGGGATAACGCGGCACGTTCGGATATCATCCGCTATGTGACGAGCGAGGAATTTTTCAAGCAGGCTGCACCGGAATATTACAACAGCCGTGAAAATTTTGTGTATGCAGGCGGCGGACACACCATCCTCCAGTTTGGGGACAGAGCAACGGCAACACGCTTTGCCGAGCAGGTAACGCAGAAGGCCATGCGCGAGTATGACGGCCTTGAGCTGTTTGCCAAGCAGATGGAATATCGGGCGACAGACGAGAACGGAAAACCGGCGACACCGGGTCAGAATCTGGTTTGGCTGTCCGAAGCGCTCGAGCAGAAAAAGTCTCTGCGAAAGGCGTCTTTTCGGCTGACCTCGCTCGGCATCGAGCAGAAAGCGGAAGCTGCATCGCTTACTGCACCGAACGCAATCGACCCGCCGGAAGGCTGGGCGTTCGCCAAGGACTTTGTAGACCTGCAGGGCCGGACCGATGAGAACTTTATTGCTGTTGTTCATATTGACGGCAACTCGATGGGCAAGCGTGTAAAGAATCTGTACGATTCAGAAACCGAAAGCTGGGACGCCTGCTGCGACAAGCTGCGCTGCTTCAGCGAGGGCATTCAGCACGATTTTGAATCCGCCTTTCGGGAAATGGCGGCAGAGGTGGCCGATTACGAGGCCGCCAATCCCGCAGGAAACACCGGAATCCTTCCGGTACGTCCGGTCATTCTTGCCGGTGATGATGTGTGCTTTGTCGCGCGCGGCTGTCTGGGTCTGGAATGTGCCGAACGGTTTATGAAGCACCTTTCCGCAAAGACCAATCCGCAGGACGGCGAAACCTATGCGGCCTGTGCCGGTGTGGCGATGGTGCATCTGAAATACCCGTTCCATCAGGCGTATGATCTGGCAGAGGCACTGTGCAGCAGCGCGAAGAAGTACGGCGTTTCGCTCTGTGGAGATGGTTCGGTATCTGTGATGGATTGGCATATCGAATTTGGTCAGCTCAAGGAAAACCTCCGCGAGATTCGTGCGGACTACCAGACCGAGGACGGAAAACGCATGGAATTACGTCCGGTGGTGGTGCTCGAGGGCAAAATGGACGAGGCAGCGCGCACGAAAATGAATGTACGCACCTATGATTTCGTACGCGGTATGTGTATGCAGATGAAGCAGGCGGTGCAGGAATGCGGCGAAAAAATTGCGCGCGGAAAGCTCAAGGAACTGCGCGGTGCTATCAAGCAGGGCGATCTGGAATGCCGCTATGCGCTGCAGGACAGTGAAATCACCAAGCTGCTCCGCACGATATTTGAAGCGCAGTTTGATACGGCAGATAAGCAGTATGCCCAATTTGCCGCCATGCTGAAAAATGGCAAAGAGATCGACAAGCAGCCGTTCCGCACCTTTGATGACGGCAGCAGGAACAGTGAACCGGTTTCTCACTGCCTGTTTTTTGACGCGATCGAAATGATGGACCACTTTGAGCGACTGGAGGGGAATGCATGAGCAGGCAGGTAGAATTACAAGTCAGATTGGAGCTGCTTTCCGATACGATTTTCGGCTCAGGTCACAGCATTCCCGGCGGCGAGGATATCGCGGTCTGTCAGGACGAAAACGGTTATCCGTATCTCAAAGGTACTACCTTCAAGGGCCTGCTGCGTGAGAGCATGCACGATCTGCTCGAGTGGAGCGGCGGCCCGACGGATACCGTAGAGGCACTGCTCGGCAAGGAAGGCTGGACGGGTACGGCAGGCGGACGCCGTCTGCACCTGACACCGCTGACACTCGAAGAAAAGCCGGAGGAGAGCGAGACCTGCTATGATCACCGCACGTTTACCAGTCTGGAAAACGATGTTGTGAAAACGGGTACATTACGCTCGGCGATGTGTATTTGCAGAGGACAGAAATTCATCGGCAAGATTTTCTGTGAGGAACAGGATGTGTCGCTCGTACGGGAGTCCGCGCTCGGCATCAAGTGGCTGGGCACGATGCGGAGCCGTGGCTTCGGCCATGTAAAAGTTATCGCAGAGCCGGTAAAAGCGCAGAAAACCGCCTTTCCGGCAGTTGGAGCGACCCATTGTCTGCATTATACGCTTTACACGGAAACGCCGGTCAGCATGACCGACTACAACCGTTCCGGTGAAAACAGCTGGGATACGCACGGCTGCATTGCCGGTTCAGCTGTGCGCGGTATGGCGGCCAGCCTGCTCGCACAGCGTGAGCCGGACTGGTTTGCTGCTAACAAAATTGCGCTGCTGACCGAGAAAACGCGCTTCCTGAGTGCGGTTCCGGTGCAGAATGACAATCCGGCGGTTCTCCCGTCCCTCAAGGGTTTTTATGAGCAGAAGGACGGCAGTGATTTCCATTCGGTTTTAGAGAACGGCGAAATTTCCGAAGGCTCCAAACGTGCCGATGTTGGTTCGTTCTGCACGATCGAAAACGGCGTGCTGCACTACTGGAATGCAAGGACCGGCGGCAGTCAGCGCATTCAACGCGGCGCTGACAAGACGAATATCTTTCAGACACGCAGTATTGACGCAGGACAGCGGTTTGACGGCTACATTCTGCTCGATGATGCATCCATTGCGCCGAAGCTGGCAGAGGTGCTGTGCGGTACGGTCTGGATCGGTGCCGACCGTTATGATGGCATGGGCAAATGCCGCATGAACATTGAAGCCTGTGATGCTCCGGCGTACCGCCGATACGGCAGCATGCAGCGTCATGATGATAATAAGGTGCTTTATATGCTCGCGCTGTCACCGCTCGGCATGACAAACGAGTACGGTGAGCCGTGCGGTATCAACTGGGATATGCTCGCGGAAAACCTCGGTGTGGCAAGTGTAACATCCGAATTCAGCAGCACTTCGGTCTCTGAATACGGCGGCTTTAATCGGCAGTGGAAATGCCACACACCGGCGGTCCGCATGTATGATGCGGGCAGCCTGTTCAAAATCAGCTTTGATGGTGAATCGCCGGATGAGGCACACCTTTCCGCCATCGAGCAGAGCGGATTGGGTCTGCGCCGCGCAGAAGGGTTCGGACAGGTGCTGTTCCTGTCGGAATCGCTGTTCGGCAGCATCAAGGCAAAACAGCCGGTAGAGTACACCGCTGCACCGCGCCGACAGAATATGGCTGAACTGCGTCGTAAGCGTCTGACATGGATCATGGAGCAGTGTGAAAAGAAATTCGCCGGCGATATTTCGGACAGCCAGCTTGGCTCTATCCAGGCCATTTGCGAGGAACACAAACACAAAGCCGATATTCTGCAAAAACTGAATGGATTTTTTGCTCATAATGCGGAAAAGGGTGAACAGGCGATCAGCAAGTTTGCGTCTATCGAAAAACTGATCATCGCGGTATTGGAGCATCCGACCGAACCTTGGATGCAGAACATGACAACACTGGAACGGGTACAGCTGCTCTGCGACCTGTTCGATCACAGCCGAAAGGAGGGCGCAGGCCATGGCAACGTTTGATAAAGCAGTTCGTTATGAGGTAACGGCAGTTACGGAAACGCCCTTGCGTACCGGTCCTTCGGATGGCAGCATCGACCGCGTACTCCGCCACCGGGACGGACAGGCATTCCTGCAGGCTGCTTCTCTGGCAGGTGCATTGCGCGGCTGGCTGGAAAAGCAGGAGAAGAACGCCGCAAATGCGCTGTTCGGCTCACAGGAAAAGTCCGGACAGCTCATCGTTTCCGATATGGAAATCAAGGAAAAAGCTGCGAAATCGTCTGAGGATACCACGATACAGCTTCGTCCGCGCCTGCGCATCAACGGCAAAATGGGCTCGGCGGCAGACGGCGGCAAATTCGATGTGGCCCACATTGCACGCGGCACTGTGATGAAATTCTCGCTGACATGGATGGGCGCGGAAAGCGATACGGACGGTCCGGCGCAGATCGAGCAGATGCTCGGTGCGCTGCACGCGGGCGAGATTCGTTTGGGTGCACAGAAGTCCAACGGCTTCGGACGGGTTGCGCTGACAGTCCGCAGTCAGATCTATCACATGACCGACAAGGCCGACCGGGAGGCTTGGCTGCAGGATGAATTTTACGGCCAAACGCTTGAACTGCCGAAGATTTGCACGGAAAGTGTATGTACATTCACAGTCAACGGCGTTGCGGACAGCATTCTGATCAAGAGTTCGGTTCCGCGTGTTGAATACGATGAGAATAACGCGCGCAAGGAGATTATTCAGAACATTAAGGAGAACGGTACGGCAGTTTTGCCGGGTTCGTCGGTCAAGGGTGCTGTGCGTGCCCGTGTGCAGGCAATCGCCGACTTGCTCGACTGCTCGGAAGCCGTAGACGAATTGTTCGGACGCGGTGCTGCACAAGGTGATAACGGTATCGCCGGTCGAGTGCGGTTCACCGATGTGGTGCTGGATAAGGCAAAAAAGCAGACAGTCTCGCGTATCCGCATCAATAAATTCACCGGAGGCGTAATACGCCGCGGGCTGTTTACCGAAGAACCGCTGAAAAGCGGCGTCACGCTGCATATCACGGCTCCGCAGGATGATATCTGCGGCTGTGCGCTGTTGGTTTACGCACTGCGCGACCTCGGTCTCGGGTTATATAATCTGGGCAGCGGCGGCGCTGTCGGACGCGGTTATATTAAGGTATCCCGCATTGCAATCGCCTGCGGAGACAAAACCGCCGATATGACATTTGGCGCGGACGGCTGCAAGCTGAACGACACGGACAATCTGGTTTCGGCCTGGCTGCATGCACTGGAGGAACGCACATGAAACGGATAGATAGCATAGAACAGGCTCTGAAACAGGCCGAAAAGCTGCAGTTCGTCATGGTGACCGAGCTGAGCCGTGTTGTTATTGGCAAAATGCCGATAGATATCAACCGGGATGAGCTGATAGAAGCACGGTTTTTCGATCATGATACCGAGATCCGCATTTTCCGGGAGAACGGCGAACTGAGGGCCCGCAGTGTGATTTTGCAGGACGATATGCCGTACATCGAAAAGCAGTATAAGAAATTACAGGGCAATCTGGGCAGTGAAATCAGCGTGCGTGAATATTTGACGTTTGATGAGGACGGTCAGGCCGGTGTGAGCGCCGTCTGCCTGTACGATTGGAGGGAATAACGAATGGCGAAGGACGATACCTACTATCCGCCGAAAACATTGGAAAACACCGTTCGTGCACCATATAACTTTGTGCCGTTTACCGAGCGTCAGCCGTTTATGCGGTATACCGATGTAAGCAAACTGCCTGCGCATGATAAACTTTGTGCAGAACTGCTCACCGGTGAGATTCATCTGACGCTTACCGCAGAAACGCCGGTTTTCGTGTCGGACGGACAGGAAAACGCAGATTTCTTCCGCGGCGCCAACGGAAACTATATGATTCCCGGCTCTACCATTCGCGGCATGGTAAGGGAGAATATGCAGATTCTCGGTGACGGTTTGGTTCTCAAGGATGAGGATTTGGAGGATTACCAGATTTATTACCGCGAAATTGCAGGAAAAGGTGCGCGCAAACCGCTGCGCAAATACTATCAGGCTACACTGGGCGTAAAGCCGGAAAAGGCCCGGAGCGGCAAGTCGATTTCCATACCGCACAATATCAACGCGGGTTATCTGGTGCGAGAAAACGGCTTATACCGGATCTATCCGCTGCCGAAAGAAACACCGGTACTGCGTGTATCGCGTGAACTGACAGAAAAAGTATTCGGTAAAGAAAAATATGCCTGCACAGAAGCAGTCGCATATGAGTCGGACGGCAAAAATGTCACCGCACTGTATCACGCGGAAAATGCACCGGCATACAAGGAACGCGGTATCCTGCTGTTTACCGGAAAACCGGTACAGAAAGAAAACCATTTGTATGTTTTTCCGCCGATCGACAGAGATCAGCACGGCATTGATATTTCGGAAGCTGACCGCTTGTCCTATCAGGCGGACTGTGAAGCGCGCAAAAATACGGCGAAAGCGTATCAGGAGTTCTGGAAGCTGCCGGAGGAGGGACAGAGTAAGCCGGTTTTCTATGTAAATTATGATGGGCACATTTATTTCGGCATGGCACGCTATCTGCGCATCGGTCATTCGCATTCCATTGCGGAAGGGCTGCCCGAGCGTTTTCGGAAAATGCAGAAGCGTATTACCTCGCAGAATGAGCTTCCACTGGACTATCCACATGCGATTTTAGGATTTACGCATAATTTTAAGGACGAAAACAAAAAAAGCAGTAATACATCTTACCGTTCGCGCGTGTCCTTCGGCGATTTTGAAGCCATAAGTAGTGCCGCGCCTGCTGATGCGTATAAAACTGTTCTTGGTGAGCCAAAACCCAGCTTTTTCGAGGGATATGTGCAGGAAGGAAAGCACTATTCTTATGAGCCTAATGAGCCGAAAGACGCCTTCCAATTAAACGGTTTTAAGCAGTATTGGCTTAAAGATGTAGAATTCCCGCTGCCGCAAAGCGACAATGAAAAGGTTTTGACTACCTTGCGTCCTATGAAGAAGGGAACTACGTTCAGCGGTACAATTCGCTTCAAAAATCTTAAGGAAGACGAACTCGGTCTGCTGCTGTGGTCGCTGGTGCTGAATGATGGCTGCTATCAGTCGATTGGCATGGGTAAGCCATACGGCTTCGGCCGTATGAGCGTCAAACTGGACAATCTGCGGCTGTTCGATTTCGTAGCACTCTATTCGGCTTCCGGATTCGAGAGCGCAGGAAAAACCGCAGAGTATAAGCCGTTCATCCAGGCGTATAAACAGTTTATGAACGATTATAAATCGAAAACCGTACCGGAAATGGATGATAGACCTGAAATCAAGGACTTCTTCTATCTGAAAAAGACGATCCGAGAGGATACGGAAATGGTGGATTACCTGACGATTGACCAGAAGAAGGAACCGAAGCGGCTGCTGTTCAAGGAAATGTATTATCCGCTGCCGTCGGTTGCCGAGCTGCGTGAGGAAGCCGAAAAGGATGCGCCGAAGTATGATTCTGCAGAGGATGCAACAGCTGCACTGCTCCTGAAATTTGGTGCAAAGACTAATTCGTCGAATACCGGAAAATCCTCGAAAAAGAAGAAAAAGTGAGGTCAGCATGGCGAAAAAAATTATTTTATTCCTCAGCTTGCTGAGCGAGGATGAATCCAAGCGGAAAACCCAGGACTATGCCTGCGCAACCGGTGTGCTTGGCATGGACGAGGCCCACAAGATCACCGGTACGCAGACCAACGAAGCGCCGGTCAAGGCCATGCTGCTGGCACATCCGGATGTCCGGTCGATCATCTGTATCGTAACGCCGCAGGCAAAGGAAAGCACGCTGGACTTTTTCAAAACGCATATTCTGGAGTTCGCACGAGAAAAGCAAATCCAATTACCGGATGATATCTTTAAGATTATTGATTTTCAGAATGACGAGGTGTTTACCGAAGGTCCGCTGCAGCGTGTTCTGAACGAAATCCAGCCGGGCGGCATGGGCAAAAACAGCATGGGTGATGAAATTCTGCTGGAAACGACCGGCGGGTGGCGCAACACGATGATGTATCTGCTGCTTCTCAGCCGCGTACTGACCTATAATCACAATCAGACGATCGGTGCAACCTATGCTGATTTTAACAACCAGCAGATCACCGATGTATCCGATCTGCTCCGCATGTTCGACCTGGTAGGCGGTATGCAGGAGATGAGTTCGTTCGGCAATGTGCGCACCCTGCGCAAGTATTTCGGCACAGAGCCGCAGGATGAACGGATCGGCGAACTGCTCGATGCACTCGAAGCGCTTAACGAGGCGATCACGCTGTGCAGAACAAGCAAAGTAAGTGGATGTCTTGAGCGGTTTATCCATGCAGTGAATGAAGTGAAATCCTGTGATAATCCACTCGTCCGTCAGCTTACTCCGGCATTTGACAGTATCTTTCGTGAGCGGAAGTTCAAAATCCGCAGTCTGATCCGCTGGTGTCTGGAACGGGATATGTACCAGCAGGCCGTCACCTTGTATATCGAATGTATTCCGACAGAAATTTTTAAGAATATCGTGCAGAAAAAGCAGGAAAACCATCCGTTGAATCCGAAATACGATGATAAAACGCGCTTCTCCGATGCTGATGAGTTTTTCTGTTACCTGCTGAATGCCAGCCGATACACCAGCGCATCCAAGGGCAGCAGCGATCAGTATGCAATGCAGGTATATACGATTGAAAATCTGGAGACCTGTTTCCCGTCAGCTCCGTTTGAATTAAAACCGGGATATAAAATCCATAAACTGCAAAATATTGCACGCGATTATCTGTATATCAAACTTCTGCGCAACATGATCAACCATGCACAAACCACCGGTACGGAAAGCACGGAACAGGCGGTTGAATATCTCAAGGGATGTGGTTATTGTTCTCCGGATGCCGTGGACTTAAAAACGCTGCGTACCGTGATGGAAAATGCGCTGAATAACTTGAAGGTCTGAGGAGAGACTTATGAAAACATTTTTTACAATCATCCCGCTGCAGCGCGGCAATGATCTGAAAGGCTGCATTTATCAGGCCGTAGACAACAGCGACTTGCAGATGGACACACCGACCTGTTTCCCGATCATGACAGCTATGCACGCTTACGCCAAGCCCGGAGATGAGATTCGCGTTGTAGCGATTCTGTCCGCTGTACAGAACTGCGAAACAAATCTTGAAAAATTCCGCGAGGAAGTAGAGAAGATGAGCCAGAAGATTGGCTTCACTTATCCGCGCGGCATAGAAGTTGTAAATGCTCCGGCGGATGCAGGTGTGCGCAGCCATATTGAGACTTTTCAGCGCCTGATTGAAAAGGTAGAAGATAATGACAAGCTGTATGCTTGTATGACCTATGGCGTGAAGCCGCTGTCGCAGATTTTGATCATGGCGATCCAGTATGCGTATCGTCTGTTGGATAATGCCTCTATCTGCTGTCTGGTATATGGTCAGCCGGGTTGGGGCGGCGCTGCCCCCAGCGTCAACGATATGACTGCACTCATCCAGATGGACGAGATCACCCGCCTGCTGGCAGAGCATAAGGTCAAGAATCCGCGCACTGTCATCGAGAAGATCATCTCGCAGGATTGAGGTGAGCAGAATGACTGAGACAACCCGAAAAACACAGGAAGAAGAACTGAATCAGGCGGTAGATCTTTTTAAGCATGTTTCTAAAGAGAAAAATGAGGCTGAATGGCAAAAGCAATTAGACAATGTATGGCTCTGCTTTTACCACTGGTGCACTGACTGGGAATCGGTGCAGAATCCGCTCTATGCAGATTACACTGGTGAGAAAAGTGTAGAACTGCTGAATGTGTTCTATGATACGCTGGAGAAATTTGACCTATCCTATGGAAAACCTTATTCTCATTATTTTAATCGCACATGGAATAGAAGGAAAAAGGATTCTAAGGATGACATCGAGTTCCGTGCAAGGACTATTCGGATTGACGAACCGCCAAAGGAACAGGAGGACAAGGGAAAACATAAAGCTCCGGTAATCATCATGGATAAAACAGCGATCGATTCGGCACACGATATGATGGTTCAGGACAGGTATATCGACTTAACTACACTTATCCTGCATTTGCGTGAACGAATCGGTGTCCGTGCAGCGAATCCTGCACGCGAACGTTGGTTCCGCATGTTTTATACGGAAGATATCACAAGAACGGTGAAGACGATCGATATTAAATTCACACACGAACACGATGTAATGCAGGCCATCTATCAAAGCTATCTGGATTACTATACGACCCAGAAGTGTCATTCCACTGCAGAGATCAGAGCGGTGACACTCGAGCCGCGCAGTAAGTTTACAAACCGCGCAGATGATACGAATGAGGTGGAGGTTCCGCTTCCGGCCTGCGTTTCCCTGACCTATCTAGAACGCTGTGAGAATACAAAGTACGGTAACTCTGCACGAAGCAATCAGCGTAAAAACTACGAAGACATGATAAAAAAGGAAATCACATGATCACCCACTACCAAATCACCTTATTGCCGGAGCGCGACACACGCATTTTTCCGGAATGGGGATACCATTTATATTCCTCGCTGCTGTCGCTGACACCGCACGGCTTTGGCGAGCGCATGCACAGCAACGGCATCACGCCGCTCAGCAGCTGCATCACTGTGCAGGACAAGCAGGTGATCTGGCATGTAAATCTCCTCGGCGCGGACAGCGAAGCCGTGCTGGCCCCGATCATTGAGCAGCAGGACCGCTACTGGCTGCGTCGAGGAAACCAATCACTGCAGGTCAACACGATGCAGATTGAGCATATTGATTCGGCGGACACACTGCTGCAGCTGCCCGAGCACCGCACAATGAAGCTGCGGTTTCTCACGCCGACCGCATTCAAAAGCGATGGCAGCTATGTCAATCTGCCGTCCGTGCCGCTCATTATGCGAAATCTGCTGAACAAGTGGAACGGCTGTTTTGCGGAGGTCTGTCCGATCGAGGACGAGGACGGCGAAGGCATTCAGGCGATCGCAAACGGACTTCGCATTGCCGAGTACCGGCTGTCGAGCCGTGATTATCTGCTCAAAGGACAGTCCATTCCCGGATTCACCGGAGAACTGACGCTTAAATGCCGTCTGGATGGTTTTCATCTTACGATGGCGAACCTGCTGCTGCACTTTGCACCGTATGCGGGTGTCGGCATTAAAACGGCGCTCGGTATGGGCGGCGTAACATGTGAATAACAATAGCGGATAAAGTAAAAACCGATATGTCCAATTGGACATATCGGTTTTCTTTTTGTCCCCATAGGGGTATGAAATGTTTCACTGCACCAACCTGCGCCGTCAGGGCGTGGATCGTTGCTGTCCCCATAGGGGTATGAAATGTTTCCCTGCAAGCTATGGCTGCACGTTCTGCTGAGAGCGTTGCTGTCCCCATAGGGGTATGAAATGTTTCCGGTCATTCCGGAGGAGCTGCCCGCGCAGGTCGCGTTGCTGTCCCCGTAGGGGTAAGAAATGTTTCAATACCGTTGGATTGAAAACCTCTGGGGCAATGTGTTGCTGTCCCCATAGGGGTATGAAATGTTTCACTTTGGTTCTCGTGCATTCCGTCCGTATGTACAGGTTGCTGTCCCCGTAGGGGTATGAAATGTTTCCCTTTGACCCCGAAACAGAAGAACTTGACGAACCGTTGCTGTCCCCAGAGGGGTACGAAATGTTTCTGCGCTGTCGAGCAACCTGACCAATTACCGCATGTTGCTGTCCCCATAGGGGTATGAAATGTTTCATGCATTAAAAATCACAGGTGACACATCAAGTGACAGTTGCTGTCCCCATAGGGGTATGAAATGTTTCCCGTCGCTTGCACCACGGCCGCCGACGATACGGTTGCTGTCCCCATAAGGGTATGAAATGTTTCCAAGCCGTTCCTGTACGACTACCAGATCAAGGGGTTGCTGTCCCCATAGGGGTATGAAATGTTTCCACGGCATGGAGGAGGTAGTGGCACACGACGACTAAGTTGCTGTCCCCATAGGGGTAAGAAATGTTTCTCGTATGACATTAAGGATCTGGGTATCGATGCACGTTGCTGTCCCCATAGGGGTAAGAAATGTTTCAGCAAAACAGCACAAAAAACAATGAAGTAATTCAGTTATTCAGTTATTCAGCTGTTTTTTCTGTAACTTGTTATAATAATCACTGCAAAAAATTTGATATTGCAGCGCTATTACCGGTAAAATTAGCCGTTTATTGCGGTGCGAACCTGCCCCAAACCATCCCTTGAATAATATTATATCACGCGGTTCGCACCAACGCAACCAAAGGACCCGAGGGCCATTCCTATTGCATACGCCGGAACAGCCCTCGGTTCTTCGTTCAACCACCCCTATTGGGTTATCGCCTGTTTGTCTTACGACTGCGCGTCCAGATACTCCACCTCGACAAAAAAGCTCTTGACCTCGCCGCTGGTGTCGGTGCTGAACCCGCTCTTTACCTTGCGGAAATCCTTACCGGCTACCATGCCGTCTACGATATTTCCTTCGTAGAAAGCGTTGTTCGCACCCCAGGAAATGAAGTCCTTCTCGGAGGAAACCGGCGTAAAGCCCGGGTTGTATGTGCTCGGCACGTCAACCGTGATGCGGGTCTCGCGGTTGCGGATACCCTGTTCAAACACCTCTGTCCACGCTTTGATGCGGTTCTGCTCCCAGCGGTGATTGAGGATCTCCACGCTGGTCGGCATCTCGAACAGCATGTAGTCCATGTGGGTATAGTCCTCAAAGCTGTAATCGTCCGCGTTCATGCGGTCGCAGGCGTACTTGATAGCCGCTTCCGAATAGTTCGGGCAGCTGTAGACGTAGTCCGCCGCTTCACCGGACTTGATCGCGCGCTGCAGCTCGAGGATGAGCTTCTCACCCTGTTCGGAGACCGCCTGCGAGTTCTCGTCCTGCCGGCGCTGAATCTCCGCCTGAATGTCCTTGCGGAACACCGAGAAATACCACCGGTTGTCCTCGGTCTTCTGCGTTTTAGCCGTACCGCAGATGACGAAATCCTCACGGGTATTCAGTTTGGTCAGCTTTTCCCACGCCTTCAGCATCGGTCCGTACTCATACTTGTCAGCAGGAATATAGATCTTGCAGGAAACGTCATCGTTCGTCAGGGTTTCGGCGTTTTGCAGCGACTCGGCATCCTGATACGGCATCGCCGCCAGCTGCTGCTGCATCTGCGCAAGGATTTCATTGACCAGCGCGTTGTACTGCTCCTGTTCCTCCTGCTGCTTCTGCTCCTCGTCATTCAGAACGGTCGTGTTGTCGTACTTCGCGCTGGTGCACTTGCGGGACGCCGTCCACCCGGAATGATCGCGGGACATGAAGCTGTCGCTGCGCAGGAAGTAGTCGTACCGGACATAACCCTTGCGGTCAGGCGTCGGGTCGTCCCAAGTGGTATCCACATGGTACCACTCACCGTCGATCTGCACGATATCCCACGCATGGTTGCTGTTGCGGACGTATTCGACCGGAATACCCGCTTCCTCGAGCAGCATTTTATACGCATAGGCGTATCCGGCGCAGACCGAGGTATGCTCGAGGATAGCGCCGTACGCGGTGTACGAAATGTGCGGCATATTGCCGGAATACAGGCGCATATCGTACTCGTTGTTCAGCACCAGATAATCATGCAGCGCCTTCGCCTTGTCGTAGTCGCTCATATCGTCGGTGACAGCTTCGCCTACGATGATCTTGACCGCGCTGCGCAGATTCTTGTACTGTTCTCGCTTGATATTAACGTCTGCACCGTTCAGATACTCGTACTCGATCGTCAAGCGAGCAACCTCGTTATTGGTCTTGCGCGTGGTGTCGAAGGAGAAATGCCGATACGGACCATCCGGGTCGAACACATAGGCGTCGTCGATCGCCTGGTTGCACACCTTGTAGAAGGTATTCCAATCGACATGGTACTGCCGCAGGTCCACTTCCGTTGTGCAGCTGACGATTGCTTGATAGATGGCGTTGTACGCACCTTCCGCATCGGTGACGCACGGTGTCTCATGCGGCTCCCGCGTGTCCTCCGTCTTGTCTGATTCGACGATCTCCGGCTTGGTCTCTTCCTTCTTCTCGTCGAGCTTCGTCAGGTCGCTGACCGGCTTTTCAGTCACTTGAGGTGTCGGTTCCGGCGCAGGTTCCGGTTTTGTCGTCTGCGTGGAACCGTTTTTACTGCGGTACAGGAAGGTCGCTATCTCGGCACGGGTACACCCCTTATCCGGCGAGAAAGCGGACGCAGACGTACCGGTTGTTATGCCGCTGGCTGCAGCCCAGGAAACAGCGTTCGCGTAATACGCGCTGCTGCTCACATCCGCAAATCTGGCCATACTTTGCGGATTCGGACTGCCGGCGGCTCTATGCAGGAACGTGGCGACCTGAGCGCGTGTTACCTGTTTGTACGGCGAAAATTCAGTTGCCGAGGTGCCGGATGTGACGCCGCTCTGCACGGCCCACAGCACCGCCTGATAGAAATAATCCTCCGGCGCTACATCTGTGAACGGATTGTTCCCGCTGACCGCAGGCGAGCCGTTTGCCCGCCACAGGAACGTGACCGTCTGTGCACGCGAGCACAGCTTGTCCGGCGAAAAGTGTTCCTTGTCCGAGCCCGATGTAATGCCTTCGGAGGCCGCCCAATCCACCGCCGTTTTGTAATAAGCGTTCGGTGAAACATCCGAGAACGCTTGCGCACTGACGGCGGACAGTGATGCGATGCACAGAACCGACGCGATACAGCTCCGTACTTTGAAAAAACGTTTTGCCATGAAAAATTCCTCCTTCTATGGCACTCTGGTGTGGATAATCTTCTGTCTCTATGAAAGGAGTAAAGAAATGCCGCCATCCCTTGACGGCATTTGCAGTATACCGCAAAAGTACCGTTCTGTTCTTTCAAAAACGATAGAAAACACGGGTACAAAAGCTGATTTCTCGGCTGCGGTTCCCTTGCGCATCAAGGCAAATGTGCTATAATTAAAATTGGTTTTTTGTAACATTTCAGGCAGGTGCGATTTCTATGGAAATTGAAAATTATCCTGCTGCATATATGATAAACTGGAAACAACACAAAAAGGGATTGGCAGGGAGAACGATGGCGAAAAAACAACAGCAGAGCATCGAACTGGATTATGAACAGAAACGCATGGCCAACCTGTTCGGCAAAAACCTGACCGAAGCCGATGGTGTGCGCCGGTTTCTGGCCGAAGGCTGCCGAGCGGCGAATAAAGACGGCGGTGTATCCGATGCGGAGTTCTGGAGAGGACTTTTTCTGGAAAGCAAAGTAAGCGGTAAATATGGCAATAATCTTTTAAGACCTAGCAAGCATGACGGCTATCCGAACAAAGTACCGTCCGACCCATATTCCTCTATTGATTACCAGTGTACATTAAAATATCTGGCTCACGGTCATGAACGCGTATTCGATACAGACAAACCGAATGTGCACCCGATAGACAGCGAAAATTTCTTTCGCTACTTCAATTTGATGGATAACACAGAGAGTTATACCTCAAACTTGAAAACAGCGATTCACCTGCGAAACAAGTACTCGCACGACACGATCGAGGGCATTCAAAACATCACAGCAGACAGCCTAAAGCAGGATATTCAGCTGCTGGAGCGCATTACCGTACCGCTGTGCAAAAGAGAAGATTTTCCGTTTGCGGACGAAATTCGCGCGTACTGGAAACGCATCGAAGAAGAGTACCGCCGGAAATTCAGTGCGCCGCCGATCGACCTTGACGACGCTGCCTGCGTGGTATTCCGCACGGACGAGCTGACGCTGGAGCAGATTGCCGCCGTCAAGGATGTAATCCAAAGCTACAACATCAACGAAAAGGACGGAAAAATTTACGAATATCCGGACCGCACAAAGCTGGAAGAACTGCTGTCCTATACGGTGCTCCGTCCGCGCGGCAGCGAGGAAGAACGCAGGCAGCTTGCCGAGCAGACCGAAAAACGGTCGAAAAAGCGCCGTGAGACCACGGAAAAACTCGAAAAGCTCGATGAGACCGGCGATACCTCGGAGTTCGCCGAGAACAAACCGGATGAACTGCGTCTGCCGGAGGAGGTCAGCGCGGCTCTCCGTCCCGAGCGCCGTATGTTCAAGCTGGAGCAGCAGCTGCAGGCCGTTCTGCAGAATTTTGTGCTCACAGCGGATGAAACGCTGTTCGAGTCCGCCGTCGGCCGCCGTTATATCTCCGCAACGCTGCTTCCGCTGCTTCAAAAGGAGAAAAAGCAGCTCTGGCTGGATTCGTCCGTTATCGGTACGATGTTCTCCAAATTCCGCAGCAGCCGTCCGTCCGACACCGAAGCCTTCGACGAGGAACGGCGCCGCGCGCTGGAAAAGCTGCATAAGAGCGAAAAGAATGCCATCAAGGCTCTGCGAGCGCTCAACGAACACGGTCTCATCCGTGTGGTGTATAGCCCGACCACCAGCCGCAACAGCAGTGACAATCTGCGTGCCGCCGCTCTCCAGAACCCGACTACACGCTTCTGGCTGCTGACCATGGACAAGTCCATGTCAGAAGCCGCTGCCGCGCTGCCCTGCCGCAACCTCGTCACGTCCAAGCCGATGGACGAAGCCGAACTGCTGTTATTCGGTGCAACCTGTCCGATGCTCTCCGAGATGAGAGACCCAAAATCCACACCGACTCCCGCACCTGCACCGGCTCCCACAGAGCCGAAGGCGCCGCACAGCACAACCGGCACCGTGCTCAACGCCGCATGGCCGGACGGACACTATTCCGAAATTCGCTTACTGTCCAAGATCGGTGAAGGCGGTGAAGGCCAAATCTTCAATACCAATTCGCTGGAACATCTGGCGGCCAAAATCTACACCGGAAAGCGAATGAACACCGAGCGTAAGAACAAGCTGGACTACATGGTGCAGCATGATCCGCATATTCACGGTCTTTGCTGGCCGTGCGCGATGCTGTACACGAAGGATGAAATCCCGGTCGGTTTTCTCATGCCGAGTGCCGCCGGTGTCGAACTGGCGCTGACCGTGTTCCATCCCGGCCGTGGGCAGCGCCGCATCATCGAGCGCGGCTGGACGCGCAAAAGTCTGGCACAAATCGCTGCCAATATTGCGTCCATCTTTGCGCAGATGCACAGCCACGATATTTTAATGGGAGATATCAATCCGCGCAACTTTATGGTCGCGCAGGACTGCAGTGTCAGCTTTGTAGACTGCGACAGCTACCAGGTCGGCGCTTTCGGCTGTCCGGTCGGCACGGTGCGCTACACGCCGCCGGAACGCCATCGAGAGATGAAACGCCTCGGCAGAGTGGACTTTGGCTTTACCCGCACCATTCAGGATGAGCAGTATTCCCTCGCGGTACTGCTGTTCGAGATCCTCACGCTTGGCCGTGCTCCCTACGAGAGCCGCAACAACAACAATCAAGATGTAGTCGATGCTATTATTGCCGGTACATTTCCGTATCCCTACCGTTCGGACGATGAGGACCAGCCTGCCAACAGCAAACTCAACCCGCCTGTCGGCTTTTCGCGCTACATCTGGAGCCACACCACACGCCGTGTCAAAACGCCGTTCTACAACACGTTCACCAACAAAAAACGTTCAACCGCCGCCGAGTGGGCCGAGACCATGACCGAGTATGTCCGCCAGATCGAGCTTGGGCACAGCACGGACGAACTGATTCCGAACTCGTACAAGGATATTTCCGATGTGTCCGAGGACGGCACCGAAATGGTCGATCTGGTCTGCGAGGACTGCGGAAAACCGTTCAATCTGGGCAAGGATGTATATGAACGCCGTCAGGCGAACCGTGAGCCCATGCTCTGTCTGTTCTGCTGGGATATCCAGCAGAATCTGAACCGCCAGACCTACCGCGTTACCTGCTCGGAATGCGGCAAGGAATTTGCCACAACCGCCGGTAAAGTCCTGAGCCTTCAACGCAAGAACAAAGACATTCTGTGCCCGGACTGCCTGAGCGCCAAACACTGTGACGACTGCGGCGCTTTTATCTACAACCGCAGCGTGGCTCAGATCCGCGAGATGCGGATGAAAGGAAAATCCGTCTGGTGCTCCAGCTGCCTTGCCAAGCATTTGGGAACCCGATAACCGCCGTGCACGAAAGGAGAAACCACTATGGCTTCCAGTAAAAAACCCAAATATCCGGTAGAGACACCGGAGGAAAGCAAGATCAGCCTTACGGAACTGGCCAACAATCCGGAATCGCGCACGCCAATCATCGTATGCGTGGACTGCTCGTATTCCATGCTGCAGAACGGCCGTCTGTACAAGATGATGGAGGGTCTCGAACGCTTTCGCCGGGAACTGGAGAACGATCCGATCGCGGCGGATTCGGTTGAGCTGTGCATTGTCAGCTACGGCGGAACCTCGGCCCGTGTAGAATGCGATTTTGAGTCGCCTGACCGGCTCAAAATTCCGGAACTGCACGCCGACGGTGAAACGCCGCTTGCCGACGCCGTGTTTACCGCACATACCATTCTGCAGCGGCGTCTCGAGCGGTACAACGAGGTCGGTGTCAGCCATTACCGTCCATGGCTCGTCCTGATCGGAGATGGCGACGAAAGCCAGTCCATGCGTGATCTGGACAAGGCCGCCAGGCTGCTCAAGACCGAAAGTGACGAAAAGCACCTCAGCGTGCTGTGCGTGTCGGTCGGCGATGCGGATAAGGCGGAGTATACGTCGCTCGGCAAACTGTCGCCGGACGGTCAGGTACAGTATCTGAACGACCTGCGCTTCATGGACTTTTTCGGCTGGCTGAGCCGCAGTATCCAAAAGACCAGCCGATCGCTCAGCGGCGAGGAAGTCAAGTACGATCCTACCGCTGAATGGGGTGAAGTAAAGACCGTTTACAAGAGGTGAACCGTATGGAATTCAAGATCAGTTTAGCAAGGGTGACCGGCTCGGACCATAGTCTGCATAACATCCCCTGTCAGGACAAAACAGCGGTATTCGCCGGTGATGATTACACCACGGCTGCACTTGCAGACGGCGCCGGAAGCCGTCCGTACAGCCACATCGGTGCAGAGCTTGCAACCGTTGCGGTTGCAAGCAAGCTGAACGTACGCTTTGAAGATTTTTGGGAATACGAACCGCACATGGTCGCAACCGGTGCATGGGTCGAAGCCACCAATGCCATGCTGAACAAACCCTATTCGCTTTACGATCAGGCGTGCACGCTGCTGTTTGTTGCCATCGCTGAGGACGGCCGCTATATCTCCGGTCACATCGGAGACGGTGTGCAGATTCTTGTAGAGCCGAATGGCGAAATGCGCACATTCAGTCCGCCGGAAAACGGCGAATACGAAAACGAAACCTGGTTCATCACCGGCGACGATGCGGTCGAGCATCTGCGAATTCAGAAGGGCACGCTCCAAGCCGGCAGCACCCTGCTCATGATGAGCGACGGCACGGCGAAAAGCCTGTACCAGACTTCGACCGGCGAGCCTGCTCCGGCCTGCCGGACCATTGCACGCTGGCTGAAAGAGAAGGAAGAGGACGAGGTCAGCTTTCTGCTGGAAAAGAACATGAACGAAGTGTTCTGGTCCCGCACCTCGGATGATATGAGCCTGATCGTCATTCGGGTGCAGGAAAAGCAAGAGGGCCACACGGATCCCAATCTGCTCAAACTCTGAGAGAAACGAAAAAAGGATGGGTTATGGGTAAAAACATCACAGGACGGCGGCAGTACGAGAGCATTCGCAGCCTGCTCAGTCATATCTACTTATACGGCTTTTTCTCCCGCGAGGATTTTGAAGCAGCGAATATCATCAAGGTCAAATCCTATGATCAGGAATTGCGGCTGATCTACGATATCTTCCCGAAGGATGAACAGAACGCACTTGTCCGCAGCGGCCGTAAGTACCCGCGGATGGAACGGCTGTATACCGAGAGCGGAAAATACGGTCTGTCCGGCAGCTACTCGCTGTACACGATGGACGAGCAAAAGGAACTGCCGCTGACGCTCTCCATGCTGAACGGTCTGGCGCAGAAGCCGGCTACCGCACCCGAGCTGTGCAGCCGACTCGAAAAAGAGGGCAAAAGCGATGCCGACGGCAGTTCGCTGTATAACTGGGTGCTGCGCCACCTGAAAGACCTGGCGAGCGCCGGTTATCTGTGCAAAGACGGCAGCCGGTTTGCCGTCTCGCCGGACATTCTCGGCATCCTGTCCGAGGATGAGCTGATGCAGTTCGAGCATTTCGTCACCTTTGCTTCGGGTGTCGGCTATCCTCGCGCAACCGGATATTTTATCTGCGAACAGGTGGCAAACGAGCGCTATCGCCGCGGCGATACGCATGAGCATCCGTCTCCTTTCCTGCTGCGCCATAACACAAACGCCAATATCCTGGACGAGGATCTGGTCTATCAGCTGCTGGATATCATCGCGCAGCACGCCGAAGCGGAAGTCAAATGGGACAAGCTGAAAACCGAAAAGGCCGTGCAGGGACGTGTCAAGCCGGCGGCAGAAACCGTAACGCTGCTGCCTGTGGCCGTCCGCATCGACACCCGGCTGGGCCGCTGGTATCTGCTCGGTATGCGCGGCGAAATGCCGACGATGGTGCGGCTCGGCAGCATCCATGCGGTGAAAAAGGGCAAACCGGTCTCCGAGGAGGTCTGGGAACACGCGGTACAGACGGTTGCCGACACGTTCACGCACACCGGCTGCTCGGGCCGCATCACCTACGGCGATACGACCGAGGTCCGCGCCGAACTGCATTTCGACAGTGCTCCCGGTATGCGCACCCAGTTTGAACGCGAGATACGGCAGGGACAGATCATCGAACAGGACGGGCAGGAATACTACTGCGCTTATGTCAACGATCCGGGTGAACTGGTGCCGTTTTTGCGCTCCTTTGCGCCGTGGCTGCGCATTCTGCCCGGAGAACACGATCTGGACAGCCGGATCTCGTCCCATCTGACACAAATGCTCGAAAATCTGGAGAGAAATATGCCGTGAATTTGTTTCATAAATACTATAACCGCGCCTTTCTTCTCGCGTTGGAGCTGCTCGCGCGGCTGCAAGGCGGTCAAACGATTTCCGTCCGCGAAGCCTTTGAACTGGCGAGAAAAAAAGGGCTTACCGAAGCAGATTCGGTCATAAAACCGCTGCTCGATTACGAAATTGTCCAACGCGCGGACAATCGCTATTATCTGAATCTTAACTACCGAAAACTGCGCCTGCCGATGCAGCAGACCGAAAAGCAGTGGCTGGCCTACATGCTGGCCATGCCGGAGGCGCGGCTGCTGCTCGAGGAAAACCTGTACGACCGTCTGTCGGAGTTCTGCGGCGGCAGCGATTCGTTTGACGCAATACAGCGTTATGCGCCGCATGCAGCGCCATGCGGCCTGCAGGAGCAGGAGAAAATTCGGACGCTGCTCCGCGCGATACGGGGTCGGCAGAACATCCGCTACCGATTCCGCACCCGGGATGACAAAACGCCGCAGACCGCCTCCGCTCTGCCATGGAAGCTGGAATACAGCGCGTTTGACCGCCGTTGGTGGCTGATCCTCTATTCCGAGGAGCAGGACCGCACGATCAAAGCCAAGTTAGAGAACATCCTCGAACCGGAACCGATGCAGACGAGCGATGTGCCGGAAGAGAAGATCGAACAGGCGATGGAACGCCTGCTCATGCCCGAATCGGTGCGGCTGGCTGTCAAACCGGAAAAGGGAGCTATCGAACGCTGTTTTCTCGTGTTCGAGAACCAGCAGTTCGAGGAAACGCGGCAGATCTCGCACGATATGGTGCAGCTGTCCTTCCGGTGGTATCGATTTGACGCGCATGAGATCGTTCGGCGGCTGCTGTATCTCGGCCCAATGGTGCAGCTGCAAGGACCAAAGGTGCTGCAGGAGGAGCTTGCGGCGGTACTCCGAAAAGCACTGTCTGAAAATACAGAAACAAGGGGGAACATCCAATGAACAGAGAAGATCGTTTTTATGATCTGATGGAAGAAAACACCGATGACGCCAGCATTCAATATGAGATCGGCCTGTGTTATCTGAACGGCGACGGCACGGAGAAGGACACCGCCGAAGCCGAAAAGTGGCTGACACGAGCCGCAAATCAGGGACACGAGCAGGCGAAAGCGCTGCTCGAAAGCGGCAATCATGACACGCCGGAGGCACCTGCGGAGACCGACATCCTCGAACTGTGCATGAAAGCCGAGGATGGAGACAAGGACGCGCAGTACGCGGCAGCGCGGTACTTCATGGCGCACGGCATGGCGCAGACCGAAGCAGACCGCTATCTGAAAGCCGCGGCTGACCAGGGCAACGGGCAGGCGTGCGACGAACTCGGCGAAAGCCTGCTGCAGCAGTCGATAAACTGTGCAAACCAGAATGACCGGTTCGAGAAGGAAAAACAGGCAGTCCGCTATTTCAAAAATGCGCTTGACTGCGGTATTCCGCATGCGGCAGAACGGCTGGCCGACTGCTATCTGAACGCACGCGGTACGCTGCAGAACGACCCGGAACAGGCCGAGGCGTATTTTGTCAAGGCCGCCGAGCTGTACGCACAGCAGGGAAAGCCGATGGCGCTGGTCGAGCTGGCCGAGCGTTACGCGGTCGGCAACGGCGTGCCGGAAAGCTACGGTAAGGCACTCAGCTACGTCAAGCGCGCGCAAAACGCCGGTGTGTCCGATGCGATGGAGCAGTTCAGCAGCGATGTAGAGAACTATCGCGCAGCGCAGCAGCGTGATGCCGAGGAGAAGGAGCGGCAGAGGCAGGAAGCCGAAGCCGTCAAGCAGCGCGAGGCCGAGGAAAAAGAACAGCAACGTCAGGCGGCCAAAGCCCAAAATCAAAAGCGTTATGATGAGATTCAGCAGGAATTGCAGGAATGGGAAAACAAACTGCAAGAGCTGCGAGTAACACGCGCGCAATCGCAAAAGTTTGAACGCGAAAATGTGCATAAATGGCTAACCATGCCGCATGATATCAGCACACCGCCGGGAAAGGCTCAGAGAACCCTTTTGGTCATCGGTGCAGTAGTTTCAGCAATAAGTATGCTGGGGCTTGTGCTGCTATCCTTCCAGTCTGGCAACGGCACCAACGCGGTTATAATCAGCCTGTGCGAGATTCTCAGCGGTATATTTATGTTTAAGTTTTGGCGTGAAGGAAGCATCCGCCGCTATATTTCGGAATTTATCTTCCTGTTTATGACGCTGATGTTCTGGGGTGTATTGCTTCCGCAGGACCCGGACGCAGATAATGTAGGTATGATGATGCTTGCATGGGCATTTGTTATTCTTCTGGCCATGCTGTGGAACATCTTCCAGACGGTGCAGAAGATCCGGAATCTCAAAAATCATTCGGCGAATGTTGACCGTAACAACCAGCTAAAACAACTGCTGAACACGCAGATCAAGGAAGCACAAGAAAGGATTTCCGCGCTGCAGCAGGAGATGCAGACCATATTGAACGACCTGTAATAACAGAAAAACAGCCTGACCTTATGGTCAGGCTGTTTATTTTACGAAAAGATATGTAATACCTGGCTTCCAGCATACCAAATTAACGCTACAACAATAAACAGCAGTATACAGCCGCAGGAAGATTCGTTGTTATCTTTTGAACCTATCAGGGAGAAAATACCACCAAAGATAAACATCAGCACTTTGCAGATGCCGCCAGCGATCTGACCCAAAATCTCCAACACGCGGTCCAGATAACGATAGAACGTATCTCTTATTTGCTGCTTTTGGCGTTCGCTATGTAATTTCTTTGCAGCAGCGTCAATTTCCTCCTGCCGCTGTTTGGTCTCCTCCTCCCGGCGCTTCCTCTGCTCGGCTTCGGCAGCTGCCTGCTGTTTCTGTTCCTCCGCCGCGATAGCCTCCTGGTGCCGCCGCTGCTCGGCGGCCAGCTGCGCCTGCTGTCGCTGCCATTCGGCGTGCGTTTCTGCCTGCCGCCGCTCCTGTTCTGCGCGTTCCTTCTTCTTCTGCTCGTACTGTGCGAGCCTTTCGTCAAATTGCGCACGCGCGTCCGTCATACCGGCTTGCTCGGCCTTTCGCACCCAGCTGAACGCCTTACCCAGACTTTTGTCAATATCTTCTCCTTCGGCATACCGGAGTGCTAACTGAAGCATCTGTTCCGCCGCCTGCTCTGGCGTGGAAAACCGAACTGCGCGTTCAAAATTCTTTTCCGCCTGTTCGCGGTCGTGCGCTACGCCGAGTCCGTACAGGTAGCACTGCGCCAACAGCTCCGCTGCCGGTGCACAGCTGCAGTCCACCGCGTTTTTGAGCAGCGTTACGGCTTCCTGATAAGTCGGCTGTTCCTCGTGTACAGCACATCCATAATCGAGCGTATCCGGCAGCATGGTTCTGGCCAGCTGGTAGCACGCCATCGCATGACCCTGCTCGACCGCCATACGCAGGTAACGCTGTGCTTCGGAGCGATTATTCTTCAGAAACTGCATTGCCGCTGCATACTGCGCATCCGCATCTCCCTTTTCGGCGCGCAGACACAGTTCCGGCAGGCTAACATTCTCGGTATTCGGAGATTGATCGGCAATACTGTCCTTCCCCAGCATCTCCGCTGCCGCTGCATGCCCCAGTTCGGAAGCACGGCGGAAATACGTTTCTGCTTTCTGGGTATCCTTATCGGTTCCGTCGCCGTTTAAATAGCACAGACCGATCTGATACTGCGCTTCCGCATCGTTTTCATCGGCCTCTAACAGGTCGTAAAAGCGTTCTTCTCTGTTTTCGTCCATGTCGTTCCCCTGTGATGTACTGTATTGTACGGTATTGTCCTTAGTATACCATATTTTCCGAAAAAATGAAACACAGCCATAGACCCAGCTGTCAGCGGTCCATGGCTGTGTTTTCTATTGTTTTTGAAATCTCCGATGGATATCCCGATGCTATACTATGTACATCAGCTGAAAACAAAACAACTTTTAAGGAGCGATTATTATGTATTTCATTGATCTTTTCAAACGAATCCTGCGGAAATCCAACATTTCTCTGATCATTTACCTCATCCTGAACGTCCTCATCATCAGCGGCTGCTCCGCGCTCGTGTTCTACTCCAGCAATGTTCCTGTGCCGGTCGGACTGCTCATCGGCGCCGTCCTTTATGCGCTGTCCCTTGCGGTTGCGCTTTCGCCGTTCGGCGAGTGGCTGCTGCGTCTGCAGACCGGCTGCAAAAAAATCTGCCGAACCGATTACCTCAACTACATCATGCCGCTGTTTCGTGAAGTACACGAGCGTGCACGCGAGCTTGACCCGTCCGTTCCCGCAGACGTGCAGCTATTCATGAACGATGATAAGTCCGCCAACGCCTTTGCCACCGGCCGCAAAACCATCTGCATCACCGAAGGACTGCTGCGCATGCCGCCGGAGCAGATCAAGGCTGCACTCGCTCACGAGTTCGGCCACATCGCCCACAAGGACACCGACCTCATCCTGTTCGTCACCATCGGCAATATGATCATCACCACCGTTCTCCTGCTCCTTCGTTTGTTCATCAACTTCATTCACTGGGGTGCCGATCTGGCGGCGCTGCTGGTCGGCGGACGAGACGGCGTATTCGCACTCGTGATGAACTCGATCTGCCACGCGATGATGATCCTGTTCGTCTGCTTCTGCAGCTGGGCGTGGAGCGGCATCGGCACCACCCTCGTGATGCACTCGAGCCGTTCCGCCGAGTACGAAGCGGACGAGTTCGCGTTCCATCTTGGCTTCGGTGACGCACTCTGCGCACTGCTTGACCGCATCGGTGGCGAACGCGAGACCGGCCTGTTCGCAAGACTCGCCAGCAGCCATCCGGATAAGAACAGCCGCATTGCTCACCTGCAGCAGCTGGGCGCTTACACGATGCCGTTCCGCAACTGAGCGGACACTGATTTGAAAGGAGAATTATCATGTTGTATACCGTAGAAAAGAAATTTGCCGAGCACCTCGAAGAAACCGTTAAGAAGTATCTCATCTTCATCGACACCTGCAGTTTAATGAATGAAAACGCCGATCAGTTCTGGGGCAACATCATTCCCCTTCTCCTGCGCGAGAACAAGCAGATCATCGTGCCGCTGCAGGTCTGCCGCGAGGTGGAAAAGCACGCGAAAGCGCCCGAACACGTCGATCCGCGCCGCAGTCAGCTGGCCTGCAAAGCGCTCAGCACCATTGACCGCCTGCAGAAAGCCAACCTCATCACCATCTACGGCGATGACAACGACCGCCTGTTCGCGGACAACGTGTTCCAGACCGTCTTTACCCGGTTCCGTCTGCGCTACGATCTGCTGCTCATCACGCAGGATCACAATCTTGCAGCCGATATTATGAACATCCGCAGCAGCAAGGCGGTAAACGGCGTGCGCAGCATCCGCGTTGAGCGCATCACCGAGAACGGATGTCTCGGCATCTTCGGCAGACCCAAACGCCGTGAAACACCGGTAAGCAAGTCGGAGACTGCCGCCGTTCGCCGTCCGGCTGCCGTGCCGCCGGATGACTGCTTCCGGCTGGCCGACAAGGTGAAATCCTGCGCCTGCAACCGAACGGTTTCGTCCGTTCCGGCCGAAGGTGCGACTGTCATCGCCCTGCATGACAGCAGCCGTAAGAACATTCAGCTGTGCCGCAAGATCACCGCTGGCGGTGAAGGCACGATCTACCAGACCAACATTCCCGGCATGGTCGCCAAGATCTACAAAAAGGAAAAGCTGAACCGCACCCGGCACGAAAAGTTATGCCTGCTGGCGCGCAAGAACCTCAGCTGCGACGGCGTTTGCTTTCCGCTGGCGCTGCTGTACGACAAAGAATACAACTTTGTCGGCTATCTGATGCGGCAGGCGCACGGACGCGAGCTGCAAAGGTGCGTGTTTCAGCCGCAGCTGCTCAAAAGGTATTTCCCGAACTGGACCAAGCAGGACACGGTGACGCTGTGCATCACCATCCTGAAAAAACTGAAGTACCTGCACGACCGCAACGTTATCCTCGGCGATATCAACCCGAACAATATTTTGGTTGTCTCCCCGACCGAGGTGTACTTTGTCGATACCGACAGCTACCAGATCGAAGGCTTTCCGTGTCCAGTCGGCACCATCAACTTCACCGCACCGGAGATCCAGCGCAAGGACTTCTCGACCTTCCTGCGCACCATCGGCAACGAGCGTTTCGCTGTTGCAACGCTGCTGTTCATGATCATGCTGCCCGGCAAGCCGCCGTACTCCCTGCAGGGCGGCGAAAACCAGGTTGAGAACATCTTAAACGGTGATTTCGCCTATGCCTCCGGCGAACGCTGCTCCGGCAAGGCTCCCGAAGGGATGTGGCGCTTCTGCTGGAGCCACCTGCCGCGCTACCTCAAGAACGACTTCTATGAGACCTTCCGCAAGGGCGGTCTGCACAGCACCGAGCAGACCCGTTTCAGCACGGATGTGTGGCTGCGCAAGTTCGAGTATTACCTCGACCTGCTGCAGAGCGGCAAGCTGTGCGAGCACGACAGCATGTCGATGGAGCTGTTCCCGACCCGGCTGAAAAAGAACCCGCACGTTGCGTACATCAAGTGCCGCATCTGCGGCAATGAAGTGCCGGCTGACAAGGCGATGGAGGGCATCTGCGGTGACTGTCTGAACAAGGGCGAGACCTATCACTGTGCCGAGTGCGGGCAGGAGATGGTGTACAAAAACTACCACAAGTACATCAAAAAGGCGCCGAGACGGACCGTGTGCCCGGACTGCTATCACAAGAAGAACGCCGTCTACACGACGCTGCTCTGCGCGGACTGCGGAAAGCCGTTCTCCATCACCTACGGCGAAAAGGAATCCTACGACAAGAAGGATTTTCAGCTGCCGCGCCGCTGCAAGGTCTGCCGGACACGCCGAAGCGGCTCTATTTTCAGCGATATTCCCTATCAGATGCCGCGTGAAGAGAAACCGCAGACCGATGAGTCGATCAAATCAGACCGCTTCTCCTTCCTCTCCGCGCTGGAGAAGTGGTTTCGCATGTAACCTGTTCCCTAACCTAAACCCAATCCGCTAAAGGAGTGTTTTCCATGTATACTACCGAAAAATATCTGTTTGATTGCAAAAACCTGGTCAGCAACCCGTCTGCCCGCGTTCCGGTGTGCCTGTGTCTGGATGTCAGCGGCTCGATGGACGGCCTGCCCATCCAGGAGCTGAATGAAGGTGTTCGCCAGTTCTATCAGGCCATCAAGGAGGACGAGACCGCGCTGTACGCCGCTGATATCTGCGTTATCACCTTCGGCGGCACGGAGCCGGTCTGCCTGCGGGATTTCTCCGGCCTCGACCAGCAGCCGGAGGTACCGATGCTCTCAGCCGGCGGCATGACGCCCATGGGCGAGGCCATCAACCTGGGCCTTGACCTGCTCGAACGCCGCAAGGAGCAGTTCCGCAGTGTCGGCGTGGACTACTTTCAGCCGTGGTTCGTGCTGATGAGCGATGGTGCGCCGAACGGTGCTGCCGACCAGCTGGCACGCGCCAAACAGCGTATGGACAGCCTTGCAAGAGACAAAAAGCTGTCCGTGTTTCCGATCGGCATCGGCGCCCATGCCGATATGAAGGCGCTGGCCGAGTTTTCGCCGATGCGTTCGCCGCTCAAGCTGAAAGGACTGAAATTCCGCGAGTTCTTCGAATGGCTCAGCCAGAGTGTTTCTACCACATCCCAATCCATCGCCGGTGAGAGCATTTTCCTCGACTTTGAGGGCATCAAGGGCTGGGCCGAGCTGTAACAGAAAGGAGCGATCACATGTGGAGATCGGTATGCTGTGCCATGCAGGGCAGCGGACACAAGAAAAGAGGCGTACCCTGTCAGGATAAAACCTTCCGGCTGGACAAAAACGGCGTGCATGTCATTGTGCTGTCGGACGGCGCCGGTTCGGCTCGGCTGTCGCATTTCGGCGCGGAACGAGTGGTCCGAGCCGCCGCTGAACTGGTCGCGGACCGGTTTGCTCAGTATCAGGAATGTGAGGATGCCGAGGCCGTCCGGCAGGAGATACTCTCAGTCCTGCGGCATGAACTCGCTGAAGAAGCCGAAAAGCATAGCTGCGAAATGCACGATCTCGCCTGCACGCTGCTGCTGGCCGCCGTCAGTGGGGAGCGGTTCCTGCTGGTGCATATCGGTGACGGCGTGATCGGGTATCTGGATGGCGATACGCTCAAAGTAGCGTCCGTGCCGAACAACGGCGAGTTTGCGAATGAGACCACCTTTGTCACCTCGGACAAGGCCGCCGAGACCATGCGGCTGTTCAAGGGCGAACTGCGGGACAAAGCCGCATTCGTGCTGATGAGCGACGGCACCGAGCACAGCCTGTATCACAAACCGAGCCGCGCGCTCGCGGATATCCTGACCGATGTGATACAGCGCGCGTGTCTCATCCGCGCCGATGTGCTGCAGCGGCAGCTTGCCGACACATTTGCTTCCGTGGTCTGTCCGCGCACGCAGGATGATTGCAGTATTGCCATTCTCACACGTCCGGGAAAGGCGCTGCGCACCGCCGACCAGCTTAGTGTCGAGGAACGCCGGCGGCTGTATCATATCCAGCGCGCAAGGGCGCATACGGCGCGCAGGATCAGGCGGTATGATGCGATGCTCGTGCTGCTCGAGCAGCCGCATAGCCTGCGGCAGATCGCGGTGAAGATTCATCTGAACCCGCGCTATACCAAGCAGCGGCTTGGGCAGCTCGAGCAGCTTGGGCTTATTGAACAGACGAACGGCTGGTATCAAAAAGCGTGATAGAAAGCAAAAAAGCATGCTATATGCATGCTTTTTTGTTTTTGTTGCTGTCCCCCGCAGGGGCGCGAGTTGTTACTATTTATTGTTATTATAACACGAGGTTCGCACCAACTCAACCGCTGCTGCACATCCTCTGCCGCACGGCAGTGGAACCTTAAAAATGTGATTTACATGCAACAACTCGCTCATAAAATGTGAACAGACTAATAATTCTCGCTTTGATTTTGTGCAGATGATTGCATTTCTCCGTCTATCGGGATATAATACCCTCATAAGAGGTGAACCCAAATGCTTTATCTAAAACGCAAAATCGACGCTTTTCTGTCGGAATGGAAAGCAAATCCGGATAAAAAGCCGCTTATCGTCAAAGGGCCGCGGCAGGTCGGCAAGACCGAATCCATTCAGCGCTTTGCCGCAGAGAACTACACGAGCGTTATCACGATCAACTTCGTGGAGGAGCCAAAGTACAAAATGATCACCGCAGACGGCTACAAAGCGGCGGATATCATCAAAAATATCTCGCGTATCGACCCTTCTAAGCGTTTTATTGAGGGCGAAACCCTGATTTTCTTCGATGAACTGCAGGAATTTCCCGACATTGCGACCGCGCTCAAATTCTTCAAGATCGACGGACGGTTCGACGTCATTTGCAGCGGTTCCATGCTCGGTCTCAACTACCGTAAAATTGAGAGCAACAGTGTCGGCTACAAGACCGATTACGAGATGTTCTCACTGGATTTTGAGGAATTTTTATGGGCCGGCGGCTACGACGATGCCTTTATTGACGATATGCTGACGCACATGTGCACGCTGACGCCGTTCAACGAACTGGAAATGTCGGTCTGCGGCGAGCTGTTCCTCAACTACTGCATTCTCGGCGGCATGCCCGCTGTTGTCCGCGAGTTCATCGAAAAGGGCACGTTTGAAGGCTCACTCGAAACCCAGCGTCAGCTCATCGCGGACTACAAGGAGGACATCCGCAAATACGCGGACGGCATGGACCAGACCCGCATTTTGAACGTGTTTCAGCACATCCCGGTGCAGCTTGCCAAGGACAACAAGAAATTCCAGATTTCCAAGGTCGCCTCCGGCGCGCGTTTCCGCGATTACCGCGGCTGCATTGAGTGGCTGAACGATGCTGGCATGGTCAACATCTGCTACTGCCTGAATTTCCCCGAACTGCCGCTCAAGGGCAATTACGACGAGACAAAGTACAAGCTGTATTTTGCGGACAGCGGCCTGCTCGTCGCCATGCTCGATGAGGAGGCGCAGGAGGACTTGCGCGCCAACAAAAACCTCGGCGTGTACAAGGGCGCACTGTATGAAAATGTAGTCGGTGAAGCGCTCGTCAAGGCCGGGTATCAGCTGTATTACTACAAGCGCGAGGATTCCACGCTCGAGCAGGATTTCTTCGTCCGCACGGCATCCGCGCTCATTCCGGTCGAGGTCAAGGCGCAGAGAGGTACGGCAAAGTCTCTGCGCACGCTCATCACCAGTGATAAGTATGAGGATATTCACTATGGCATCAAATTTACCGCCGGAAATGTCGGGTTTAGTGACGATATTTATACGTTCCCGTACTTCTGCGCGTTTCTTCTCAAACGGTATCTTGCGGATGAGCAGAGCGAAAAGTTGTAACTTTTTGATGTTGTAACTTTATGACTTTGCGCTCTGATCGGTATAGAAAAAAAGAGAAACTGCAACCGCAGTTTCTCCTTTTTTCATTACTTATTTGCTGCCTTACAGCCGATATAGAAACGTCATAATCTGCGCTCTGGTGCAGTGCTGGTTCGGCGTCACAGTGAGAGCGGTCGGGTTGATGGTAAACGCCCCGCTGTCAGATGCCAAATCGCTTACCGCTTCAAATACCGAGAGTGTCAACTGACCGCTATCTCGTCTACAGTTTGAGTCTAAGCAAATAACATAAATCTCCTCGGAACCATACCCTATATTCTATCCGTCTAATCCGAATATAAATCGTTCTAACGTATGAGATGGAAGGTGGATGTGACGCTGTAAATCAATAGTATATAACTTTATAACGTTGTAAAGTTATAACTTTTATTTAGATAAATATTTTATAAAATACAAAATTCCGACAAAATACGCCTTATTTTGTCGGAATTTCTTGCATATAAAGTTCTAACGTTACAACTTTACAACGTTACGCAAAAAACTGATCGAGTGCCTGCCGTACCAGCTCGGACATATCGCAGTC
>ENA-OUQI01000370-OUQI01000370.1-human-gut-metagenome-genome-assembly--contig:-NODE-370-length-36671-cov-15.360607_pt1 | contig 36671 bp, 27 predicted proteins | sample MGYA00237953_ERZ548840 | MGnify/ENA primary metagenome ERZ548840 (study PRJEB26490, sample SAMN05194690) | human gut metagenome | biome: terrestrial biome; feature: human-associated habitat; material... | reverse complement strand
GGTAAAGCGTCATCCTGAACGAATGTGAAGGATCTATACCCGTGGTGAGGAAAGCGGTAAGGTGCTATCAGGGTAATATTCTTCATTCCGTGCCACTGTTCCGTTTTCTGTTTTTCCCACACGGAATTCTTACCCCCGTTCACTAATGATAGGAATCAGAAAGGGCTTCTGGTGTCCGGTATTAAAGCATGGGGCGACGCAGGAAACGGTACGGAAGGACGGTATGAATGTCTTCTTTTGTTAACTGATTTTTTTCTGTATTTCCTGTATACTAAGGGTAGGGCAGTATTATTTTTATGAACTTGAATTTTTGTTATTGCGGAAAGGAGAGGGAAATGAAAAAGCTGGTTTCAGTTTGCGTGTTTCTTTTGGCTCTCATGACAGGTGCTTTTGCCATGGCGCAGGAACCTGTTTATGGCGTCCTGTTCATCCCGAAGAAAGAGTATACCCTTGAAAAGGGAAAGTTTAAGGCAACTGTACCCCAGGTGCAGGCGGTCAGTTTTATAGACGGGCGGACGCCGGTGAACGAGTGCAGCGGGGCGGCGAAGGCGGTCAATAAACAGCTTCGCGCTTATGTGGACAAAGCGTATCAAGACTATCAGAAAGAGGGAGAGCCGGGCACATGGATCTATCCGATGATTACGAAAAACGGGGATAATATTTATTCTCTTGTCATGGTCAAGCAGATTCTTCACGGCCAGTTGGATGTATATATGGACGAAGCGTTCACCTTTTTGCAGAATACGGGGAAGCGGGTATCATGGAAAGAGCTTGCCCGCAAGGAGGAGGAACGTTTCATGACCGTGGAAAGTCTGGAAAAGAATATCCGGGCGGGAATGTTCTTTTACAAGGATGGGGTATGGATCTCGGAGAGGCCTGACGGCTGCATTCCGGACGGATATCGTCCGGCAGAAATGCCCGGCCCTTACCGCTTCTATGTGGATGAGTCCAACCTTATTATATTTATGCTTCCCTGCGGGGAGAGCGGAGCTTCGGGGAAACGTTGTTTCGAATTAAATTCAGGAGCGGCTACGAAGTATTCGAGAGCGGTAGGATAAAGTAAGATACGAAGAAAGCGGGGAATTACAGGTCGTTTATGCCGCCTGGCGGAGGGCGGTGGAATGGAGGATATTATGAAAAAGAAGATGGCTGCGTTTTTGGCAGTGTCCATGCTGCTTTGCGGACAGGCGCTGGCTGCCGATTTTTCCAATCTGGTTATTATCCACACCAATGATACCCACGGTTTTGACCGGCGGGCGGAAGGAATCAACGGTATGGCCACCGTGTCCGCCCTGCGCAAGCATTACCTGTCACAGGGAAAGGATGTGCTTCTTGTAGATGCCGGCGATGCCATACAGGACAATAATCTTGTAAATTTCAGCAAGGGGAAGTCGGCAATCGCTTTCATGAATGCCGCTGGTTATGATGCTATGGCATTGGGCAATCATGAATTTGATTACGGGCAGGAGGTTCTGGCAGAGCGTATCCGGGAGGCGAAGTTTCCCATGCTTTCTGCCAATGTCATTGTAGAAGCGACGGGAAGGCCGCTTACCCGGGATTCTGTCATATACAAAAAAGGGGATGTGAAGATCGGAATTATTGGTCTCACTACGCCGGAAACCGTGGTGACGACCAATCCGAAAAATGTATATGGGTTGAAATTTCTGGACGATAAGGCGACGATTGCCGTTACACAGAATCTGGTGAAGAAATTAAAAGAAGAGGATAAATGCGACCTCATTGTGGCAGTTGGACATCTGGGCAGTGAAGATGCCAATAGGGGGCACCGTTCTGATGATATTCTCATGAATGTAAACGGCATTGATATTTTTATCGACGGACATGATCATACGGCAAAAAATAAATATATCAATGGGGCGCTGCTTGCAGAGACAGGACACTATACGAAAAATATCGGCGTCATTACCCACATGGATAATAAATGGACGGAGAATTTCTGCAAGTATGGCGATTTTAATGAAGAAGATCCTGTCGTCAAAGAACTGGTAGACAAGACGCAGCGGGAAGTGGACGATGCGATGGCGTTGAAGCTGGGGGAAACGCCGTTGCTTTTGAATGGCAGCCGCGATCCCGGCGTGCGTACGGATGAAACGAACTTGGGAGACTTCGTGGCAGATGCGTACCTTTGGCAGGCGCAGCAGGCAATGGCAGCTTCAGGCGTCAGCGTGGACGGCTGTCTGTTCAATGGCGGCAGCCTGCGCCAGTCTATTGAAAAAGGAAATATCACCGTAGGAAATATTTCCGGTGTGCTCCCTTACAATAATCAGCTTTATGTGATGAAAATTAAGGGCGAAACGCTTCTGGAAATCATAGAAGCTGCGACCTGTTCCCTCCCGTCCCAGATCGGCGCTTTCCCCCAGGTGTCGGGAATCCGCTACACTGTGAATACGAAAGTGCCTTATGAAAACGGGAAGCAGTATGAAAATTCCACCTATTTTGCTCCTGCCAAACCGGGAAGCCGCGTCACTATCCATGAAGTCGGCGGGAAACCGTTCGATGCGGATAAAGTTTACACTCTTGTTACGACAGAATTCATCTGCCGCGGCGGAGACGCTTACGGGAAACTGACGGAACCGGGGGCTGTGGATATCCAGGCCATCGGTTATGTGGATACGGAAGCGGTGGAAAACTATCTTAAAGAGGAATTGAAAGGAACAGTTCCTGCAAAGTATGAAAAAGAACAGGGCCGCGTGACCGTCATAAAATGATTTCCAACATTCATAAGAACCGTGGCGGGTGACTGTCACGGTTTTTATGGTGAAAAGCACGGAATGTGGTATGCTGGAGACAAGCGGAAGAGGGTGGAAATTATGGTAAGCGGCTGCATTTTCGACATGGACGGGCTTCTGTTTGATACGGAACGGATTTTTCAAAATTACTGGAGAGCCATTGCGGCAGAGCGGGGGATTGTCCTTGCGGACAGTTTTATCACGGAAATCACGGGGACGAGCGGGGAAATGATGAACCGCATTTTGGAAAAATACTACCACACGGAGGACGGCGGAGAAATTCAGAAAGACTGCAAAGAAAGGGTTCTGCGCCATCTGGCAAAGGATGTACCTGTCAAAACGGGAGCGGTGGAAATACTCGGACGCTGCCGCATGCTTGGCATCAAAACCGCAGTAGCCAGCAGCAGTCCGCTCCGGCAGATAAAAAATAATCTGGAAAACGCAGGAATGGAAAACTGTTTTGACGCCCTTGTGAGCGGTGATGAAGTGGAAAGAGGGAAACCGGCGCCTGATATATTTCTTCTGGCGGCAAAGCGGATCGGTATTCCTCCGGGAGAATGTACCGTTTTTGAAGACAGCCCCCACGGCATCGAAGGCGCATTGCGCGCGGGAATGAAAGCCGTCATGATTCCCGACCTGCTCCCGCCCTGGGAAGAACACAGGCGGCAGATAGAAGTGTATAATAATTTGCAGGAAGCGGCGGAAAAAATTTTAGGGTCGGGATGAGAAACTGAAGGTCAGCCGTAAAACGGTAGCGGGGAAGTGCTGCTGTAAATGGGTAAAAGGTCTCGTCCTGCGGCGGAAATTTATTTTATTAGAAAGAGGAAAGGGCATGAATGGAGAAACGGCTTCATGGATATTTTACAGCGGGCTTCTGATGTATGGCCTGGTGCTGTTTGCCTTTAAAAGACTGTACCTGGATACATTGGAAAGCAGAGTCTTGTCGTACATGTTGGGACTGGTGCTGGCCTATGGAATCCTGGCGGGTGTTTTTCTGGCAAGCCGGGAAAGCATGGTTGTCAAGACTGTTTTACAGGAAGCGCTATGGAGCGGCCGCACCTATACTTATCAGGGTGCCGGGTTTCTTCTGGTCATTGTGCCTGCCGTGTATTCTATTTTTCTCCTCCGCTTTTTTGAAAAAAGGGGGGAAAATGCGGCTTGGAAAGAAAAAGTAAAAGTGATGGGATCTGCATTTATAAATACAGTTATGGCTCTTCTGGGGCTGCTGTGCTTTAATTATATGCTGGACGGGCACAGTATGGAGGAATGCCGGATTGTTTTTGAAGAGAGTTTGGCATCCATAGGCTGGGAATCCGGACTGCTTTCCATTGCACTGATGTATTTTGTGTTTTACATGATAAAACGCGATCATTTCAAACATCATGGCAGGTAGCGGAAATAAAAACGGCAGGCGGGAACTGAATGTGGGAAAAGGAAAGTCATTTCAGGTGAATAGGAACCTTTCCGCTGGGGAAAGCTGCGTACTGCTTCATGGAAAGTTGATTGTAAAAATATAAAAGGATACGGGATGATCATGTTAGGATTTATGGAAACAGAGAAAGAATTTATAAAAAATTGGGAGAAATACAGGGGCGCGGCCGGCTGCCTGCGATATCTCGCCTGCTGGTTCCTTTTGGGGATTATCGTTATTCCCCTGATGCTGACGGCAATCAATCCGGATATATGGTCTACGGTGCGGATGGATCAGCTGGCGGAAGAAGCCGTCGTTTTTTTCGGGTTCGGCTTTTGGTTTTGCATTCTTCCTTCCCTGCTTATAGGGCTGGGCATGTGGGATGAGAAAAACCGAAAGTATAAATATCTTCTCGGAGGGAATATGCGGTACATGCCTTTCAAAGAAAGACCCTGGAAAAGAGGAGAAAAGTGGCAGTTATATGGGATCGGGAGTCTGATGACCGCATTTTCCGTCTTTATTATTTTTGCATCTGTTACATTGATGATGAGCGGCACCGGCAGAGCCGTTTATATGTTTAGATTCAGCAGTGCTTACTTTTGTTTTTTGTTTATCTATTGGATCATCCATTTGCTTTATTTCCGCCGGCATGACGGCCCTTTGTATATACATCTGTGGGCTAAGGTTATTATGGCTGTTTTATGGCTGGGGACTGTCGGGGCTTTGATTCGGTATTCCTATTTTTGACCGGCTGATGAGCATGTAAATAAGGAAGCAAAAAATCCCCTTCTTTGAGAAAAGGGGATTTTTTGCTGGGAGAATTTTTTTCTTATTTCTTTTTATTATCCAGTTCGCTTGCGTCTATTCTGTTACTGTCACGGATGAAATCGTTGTAGGCTTCTACCATGTCATTGAAGGCGTCATTGCCGCCGCCCCCTGCCAGATAGGTACGGATCCTTCCGATGGCGCGTTCAGCAGAGCTTTTGAAAGATTTTACACCGGAGACATCTTCCGCCGGTTTGAGTTTTTCCATATTTTCCTTTACCTGTCCCAGCAGTTTTTCTATCTGCGCCTTATCTGTCTTGGCAGGATCTTCCGGATCGATAGCTTCCAGAGCCCGTCTCATGTCGCGGCCGATTTCCATATAAGTGGCTGCCATGACTTTGTTGTCCTTTTTCATTTCTTCTATCAGAAGGTCGCGGAGTTCGGAATTGTGCCGGCTGATGGCACTGTCCAGTTTGCCGTATTCCTCGTTGAACCGGTCATAGAGTTTCAGATAAGAGGCGACCATTTCGCGGCCTTTCTGGTTGCCGTCCGTGGTATATTCCTTGGATTTATAGTAAGATTCCATTTTGCCGGTCAGGGGCACCATTTCATCCAATACCTTAAGTACGGCTGTCGTACTTTCATCAATATCGGAGAAACCGCTGCTTTCCGCTTTGGCTTCCGTCAAGTTTTCTTTCAGGCTGTCATAAGCGGGGAAGCTGGCAAAGTCCAGATCTTCACCAGCTTTCATCTTCGCCAGGACTTTATCGATGGCAAAGGCAAATCTTACATTATGGCCGTTGAAACCGTTGGTAGCTTTTACATAGCTGCTGATTTTTTCCAGTTGGCTTGTTGGCTTTGCAGATGTTTCTTTTCCGCCGCCGGAAGAAGAGCCGCTACCGCCGCAGCCTGTCAGCATCATGATCGCCGCTGCCAGTACCAATAAAAATAAACCGATTCGTTTTGTCAGATGGGGGGTGTAATCCACTAAAATCGCCTCCTATTGTAAATAAAATCGTTTCTATAGTATGATCTCCCACAAACGGTTTCATTATATCATTAAAGGGCGGAAGAAAGCTATTTTAAAATTTATTAGTTTTCTTATCGGGTTCTTAAAAAACTTTATGACATGAAGCGTGAGTATGGTATAATGATAAAAAATTAAAAGGAGGGTATTATGCGTAATCCAAAAAACATGCTGATTGTAGGGATTGTACTACTGGTGGTGGGAGTCGGTATCCTGCTGTTTAATCCGGATCAAAGCGCCGCCAATCTGGAAATTGCCAGAAATGCAAAAAATGCGCAGGAAGCTGCTGCTGCTATTTCAGGCAATAATCAAAGGGAGCTTATGATCCATATGGCAGGGAATTTTCTTGCAGGGATCGGCATCGCGCTGACGGCAGGCGGTTTTTTCCTGAACAGGAAGAAACAGTAAGTATCCGAAGGAAGAAGAGACAGGGAGCATCTGCTTTCCTTATGTCTCTTTTTTTGATGGAAAATCAATGGATGGCTTTCTTTTCATGAAATCTGTTATACTGATAAAAAATAATCATTTTTGAAATGTACGTTGCACAAGGGAGACATGATGACCGTCAGGGAAATGGTGGAAACGCTCGGTCTGGCAGCGGATGAGGACGCTGTAAGAAAAATGGCAGAGTACAATGCCATGGTGATTGCCATGAGCAGGAAAATAAATTTAACGGGAATCAAAGATGCAGAAGAAAGCCTGGTCAAAAATATTTATGATTCGCTGACCGTGTATGAGGAGAAATATTTTCCGGAAAACGGGCGTATGCTGGATTTGGGGACAGGCGCCGGGTTTCCCGGAATTCCGCTGGCCATCCTGCGGCCGGATATGCAGGTCGTGCTGGTGGATTCTGTTTTAAAGAAACTTGTGTTTATAGAGAATGCCGCGGCAAAGCTGGGGATTAAAAATATAAAGATTCTCCATATCCGCGCCGAAGAAGGCGGACGGCGGAGAAAGACAAGGGAAGCTTTTGACCTGGTAACGGCAAGAGCGGTAAAAATGCTTCCCATCATAGCTGAATGGGGTATCCCCTTTGTGAAAGAAGGCGGTGTTTTCGCGGCGATGAAAGGTCCCGGTGCCGACGAGGAACTCAGACAGTCGGGAAAGATCCTGAAAGAATTGAAAGCGGAGCTCATGGAAAGAAAAGAATTGGAGCTCCCTACGGGAGAGAAAAGGACGATTCTCTACTTCAGGAAAACCGCGCCGTCTCCCAAAACCTATCCGAGGAAAGTGGGCGTGGCGGAAAAGAAACCGATTATAGGCGAAGCGTAAAAGAATAAAAGCTCCTGTAAGAAGGAAAATCTTTCTCTTGCAGGAGTTTTTTTATTATGGGCGAACTTTTACGGCGGTTACGCAGGTACGGTATTGAGTGGCAAAGAATTCTTTCTGCGTTTTGCCGTGAAAATAAGCGGCTTGCTTTGCCTATGCGCGTAAAACGGAAAAGAGCGGGAAAGAGGAAACCGCCCTTACGGTTTCAATCCGCCGATCTGTTCTTTTATTTCCTTTATATCCCGGCCTATTTGCCGGAAAGTGTTTTCCGTATGCTCCATGGCGCCTTTCACATCGGTTTCCTCCCCCCTGTCATTGGTGAGGATGATGTCGCCCAGCTGGAGTTTGCCGTTCCTGATGTGGAAAGCGTCGGTGGAAAAGGTGCCGAGGGCGGTCTCTATGGATACGTCATAGAAGTCCAGCTCTTTTCCTCTGTTGTGGAAAGCACCCTGTATCTTTTTGAAAGGAATCAGTTTGTAATGACCGCTGCCGGAGGTAAAGGTGCCTTCGGAGATGATCTCTTTCGGATTTCCGTCACAGCGGATGTCGCCTTCTAAATCGACGTAGCAGAAAATGGCAGCGTCTTTCGCGGGATAGCGGGAATCCAGTTTTTTGCCTGCCAGGTGGATATCGTAAGCCCTTGTGTCTATGTCATAGTTTCCCGATGCTTTGACTGTGCCGCCGTAGACACGTCCCGTGACATCGGTGAATTTCATTTTCCCATGGTGGTAGAAAACATGGCCGTCCAGATGAGAGAAAGAAAGGGCAGGGATATGGAGCTGCTCCATGGTGATTTTTCCTTCCGCTTTCGGGGAAGCGACGGGGCCGCCCGCTTCGGCGATGAGAGTAAGCTTGTCGTGGATATTGTTTCCCAGTCCCAGGGATGCCGGGTCGACACCGTAAAAAGATACATTCATGGCAATGGTATGTTCATTGCTTTTCATATCGATGTCGCCGTAAAGCTTCACGCTGTCGCCGATAGCGGTACCGCCAAATTTACCGGAGGACAGATCGACAAAAAGGGCATCATCGGTGTCGATATTCAGGTGCATGTTCACATGGGAAAGAAGGAAGTGCCTGTTTTCATAGAAAGCTTCCAGCTGGCAGTTTTCCAGGTGGATGTTCATTTTTATTTTCTGTCCGTTCCGTTTAAAGTTGGCGATTTTCTCGTGGAGAGTTTTTGTGCGTTCCTCTGCCGGTTCGGATTCAGCGGCCGTTTTATTGATAAGGTCGACATTCATATTCTTGTCAAATTGGAGTGCTGCGGAAGCATTGTGAAGCCGTATCTCGGAAATGGCGGTGGCCCGCAGTTTGCCTCGGAGGATATCTTCCGGGCGCACTTTTATTTTCCCGTCGGGGACAAAGAGGATGGGGATGCCGTGGTCATCCGTCCAGAGCAGGTTTTCAAAGGAAACGTAGCCTGCGATGTCGGCGGAGATTTTTTCAACGGAAATATGTCCCCGGAGCATGTGCTGCCTGTTCATGGCATAGCTGAAAATGCGGGCGGCCGCAAAAGCGGCGATCTGGGCGATGAGGAGAAGACCCAGGACGGCGGCAAGCAGCAGGAAGGAAAGCCGTCGTAAAGCGGATTGGTGACGGTGGAAAAAATCGATCATGAAGGCCTCGCCCAAAGTTACAATTCTTTGAAATGGAAATCTTTTTTATGGCAGGCATAGTCTTCAACGATATGGCCTTTGCCGAAAAGCTTGTACTTGTATGACAGGAGCCCTTCCAATCCGACGGGACCCCTGGCATGGAGCTTGCCTGTAGAAATGCCCACTTCCGCGCCGAAGCCGTACCGGAACCCGTCGGCAAAGCGGGTGGACGCGTTCTGGTAAACACCAGCCGAGTCGACAAGCTGCATGAACCGTGCGGCGGTATTGATATTTTCCGTGATGATGGCATCGGTATGATGGGAGCCGTACCTGTTGATGTGATCGATGGCTTCCTCCACGCCGGAGACGATTTTCACGGCAAGGACGAGATCGAGGTATTCGTGGCGGAAGTCATCGTCTTCGATGATATCTAGGGGGATAATTTCCCCTGCTTCTTTTGTGCCGCGGAGACGGATATTTTTTTCTCCGGCGGCCTTTTCCAGTATGGGCAGAAAGTCTTTGGCGATATCCCGGTGGACAAGGAGCGTTTCTGCGGCATTGCACGCGGCGGTGTACTGGGTCTTCGCGTCAATGACGATGGGGATGGCTTTCGCCATGTCATAATCTTTGTCTATATAGATGTGGCAGATACCGTCGGCATGCCCCATGACGGGGATGCTTGTACGGCTCATGATGTGCTGGACAAAAGCGTTCGAGCCCCGCGGAATGATGAGGTCTACCGATTCGCGGCAGGTGAGGAGCTCATCTATTTCGCTGTGCTGTTCTGCTTGGAACAAGGCTTCAGATGGAAGATCCGCGTCGGTGGCGGCTTCATGGAGGAGGGAAAAAAGGACGCGGTTCGTTTCTTTCGTTTCTTTCCCACCCTTCAGGATAGCGCAGTTTCCGCTTTTCACCGCGAGGGAGGAAATCTGGATCATGGCGTCGGGGCGCGCTTCAAAGATCATGGCGATGACGCCGATGGGACAGGTGACGCGGTAAAGGCGGAGCCCTTCATCAAGCTGGCGGGCAAGAGTGACTTTTCCTACGGGATCGGGAAGGGAAATGAGCTGCCGGATGCCGCTGATGCTGTCCGCCAGTTTCCCTTCATCGAATGCCAGCCGTTTCATGACGGCAGGAGCGAGTCCGGATGCTTTTGCCGCAGCAAGATCGATCCCGTTGGCGGCAAATATTCTTTCTTTTCCTGCTTCCAGATTTTCAATCATGTGAAGGAGCGCGGAATTTCTTTTTTCCGCGGATGCGGAGGCCATAAGGGGCGACGCCAGTTTCATTTTCGCCGCTTCTTCTTTTATGCTCATAGAGATTCTCCTTTATTATTCCTTATATTATATGCATATCATAATCTTGAAAAACAGGACGGTCAAGGAAAAGCATGTCTCTTACGGAAGGGCGGCCGCCGAAAGACAGACGGGGAAATATTGAAAAAGTGGTTAATAATTAGCGGAAAGTGTGATATAATGTTGCGTACATAGCACACAAAGTGCGTATCTACTTGAGGGAGCGACTGCAATTCCCGGGTGTTTTGGAGTATAGCAGAAAGGAAGATTTTTATGGGGGAAAAGACGAACAACGCATTTATCGCGATCGGGCTCATGCTGTTCGCATTATTTTTCGGGGCGGGAAATTTGATATTTCCGGTCTTCATGGGGCAGAATGCGGGGGTAAATACGATTCCCGCGACAATCGGCTTTTTGATCACGGGCGTAGGTCTTCCGCTTTTGGGTGTTCTTGCCATTTGCTATTCCGGTGTGAATCTCCGTGAACTGGCAGGGCGTATTCATCCGGCGTACAGCATTTTCTTCTGCACGGCGCTGTACCTGACCATCGGACCGTTTTTTGCGGCTCCCCGTACGGCGACGGTGGCATATGAGATTGCTGTGGCGCAGTACCTGCCTCCTGAAATGCGGAGCATGGGACTTTATGTTTTTGCCGCGGTGTTTTTTATCATTACCTGGTGGCTTGCGATTTCACCGTCCAAACTGGTGGCCCGGGTCGGCAAGTTCATGACTCCCGTCCTTCTGGTATTCCTTTTCCTTTTGATTATCAGTGCCATTGCCTCGCCCATGGGAAGCTGGCAGGCACCGGCAGCTGCTTATGACACCGGTGTGAAAGCTCTCGGGCAGGGAATCGTTGACGGATATAATACGATGGACGGCCTTGCCGCTCTCGTTTTCGGCATTATCGTGGTGGAATCGGTCAAGATGTACGGCGCGGTCTCCGAAGCGCAGATTACGAAAGACACGCTCCGGTCCGGTCTGATTTCCACATTTTTCATGGCGGTTATTTATGCGGCGCTCTGCTATATCGGTGCCAGTTCCGTATCCCTCATCGGTGTGCAGGAAAATGGCGCTCCCGTCCTCGTAAAAACGGCGCTCCACTACTTTGGTGCCGCCGGCGGAGGCATTCTGGGAGTGATCGTTATCTTTGCCTGCCTGACCACCAGTGTCGGTCTGGCGGCTTCCTGCGCAGCCTATTTTAACCTGCTCCTGCCGAAAATCTCTTCAAAAACCTTTGTTACCGTCATGGTCGTTGTCTGCTTCTTCGTGGCGCTCTTCGGCCTGACGACGATCATCAAGAATGCTGTTCCCGTACTGCTTTTCCTGTATCCCATGTCCATTTCCCTCATTGCGCTGGCGTTCCTGCATAATTTCTTTAACGGCCGCCGCTGCGTATATGTATGGACGACGCTTTTTACTGCTGTGCCCGCTCTTTGTGACGGGCTTCACGGGTTCGGTCTGAAGCTGGGGGCCATGGAACCGATGCTCGCGGCTCTTCCGCTGGCGGAATACAGCATGGGCTGGATCTTTTTCTTTGCGGTGGGATTTGCTGTCGGTATCGTCCAGATGCTGGTGACCGGAAAGAAAGAACAGGCCTAAAAGAAATTTGAAAGAAAAGGTAAAAGCGTGCGGGCGGAACCTGCGCGCTTTTATGATGGATGAAAAGAGTTCCTTACTTTCTGATTGACATATTTCCCCTTTATCACTATATTAGAGGGTAGGATTATTATGGAAATACAGGGGAAGACGGTATTTCCTTTTATATGGAAAGGAGGGAGCCCGATGCTTACCGCTTATAAACATGATGAAAACCACAGACTTTGTCCCGTCGCTTTTGAGGAGATGGAAAAAGGGTCGTGGATCAATTGCGCGGCTCCCGATGCGGCGGAGCTGGAAAAGCTGAATGCCCTTACCGGCATCCCCGTCGATTCCCTCCAGACCGCTCTTGACCGTGAAGAACGTTCCCACGTGGAACTGGAAGACGATTTTATTTTCGTTGTCGTAAATACGCCTGTCGTCCTGGAGACAGATGCTTACGATGCGCTGCCGCTGGGGATTTTTATCACGGATAAGGTATTCGTTACTGTGTGTCTTGAGAATAATACGGTGATCCAGAAGTTTATAAATAATAATTACGCCTCTTTCCAAACCTATAAAAAGACAAGATTCCTTTTCCAGATACTGTCTACCGCATCGTCGTCCTTCCTGTACTTCCTGCAGCAGATTTATAAAAAGACGGACGGCATCGAAACGCAGGTGCGGAAATCTTTGCAGAACAAAGAACTCTTCCGCATGCTGGAACTGCAGAAATCTCTGACCTACTTCAACTTCGCCCTTCATGCGAATGAAAACGTCATGGAGCGCCTCATGCGTCTTCGCAACAGTCCCATCCATACACTCCTGAAAATGTATGAAGAAGATGAGGATCTTCTGGAAGACGTCATCATTGAAAATAAGCAGGCTTTGGAAATGGTGGAAATTTACACGAACATCCTGATGTCCATGATGGACTCCTTCTCCTCGATTATTTCCAACCGTCTGTCGCAGATTATGAAATTCCTCACCTCGGTGACGATCCTTCTTGCCGTGCCCACTTTGATATTCAGCCTTTGGGGTATTAATGTGCCCGTGCCGTGGGAATCAAGCGAGATCGGATTTGCTGCGGTCACCCTTCTCGGTCTCGTGCTGACCCTCGTATCGGCGCTGGTGCTGTGGAAGAAAGATATGCTTTGAAATAAAAAAACAAAGGGACCGCTGCGGTCCTTTTTATTTTGCCGCTTTGGGGGAAATAACTGGTATAATAAAAAAGTATTTGAAGAAAGGAGGAAACGATGGAACCGGCGGAACTTTTAAAAAAATATTTCGGTTATGATACATTCCGGCCTATGCAGGAAGATGTCATCAAAACCATTCTGTCGGGCAGGGATGTGCTGGCTGTCATGCCCACCGGCGCGGGAAAGTCGGTCTGCTTCCAGATTCCCGCCCTCCTCTTTCCCCACGGTACGATCATTATTTCTCCTTTGATTTCTCTCATGAAAGACCAGGTGGAAGCGCTTGCAGAGCAGGGGATTTCCGCGTCCTATGTAAACTCCACCGTGCCTTTTGACGAATCTATCGAGCGGCTCCGCGATTTGTTCCGGGGGCGTCTGAAGCTGCTTTACATGGCGCCGGAAAAACTGGAACCCACCTATTTCACCGACTGCCTGTCCAAAGTGCCCCTGTCCATGGTCGTCATTGACGAAGCACACTGCGTTTCCCAGTGGGGCCATGATTTCCGTCCAAGTTACCGGAAAATAAAAACCTTTATCGATACGCTTCCCGCAAAACCCGTAGTCACCGCTTTCACCGCCACGGCGACCTCCTTGGTGGAAGAAGATATGAAACGGAGCCTCGGCCTGGGAAAAGCGGCTGTTTTCCGTACGGGACTGGATCGGCCGAACCTGTCTTTCCGTGTCATCCACGGCGCGGACCGCAGGGATTTCATTCTCCGCTATGTGCAGAACCATGGAAAAGAAAGCGGCATTATTTACTGCGCCACCAGAAAAGCAGTGGACGAAATTTATGAAATGCTCGCAAGCCGGAAAATAAAAGCGGGGCGGTACCATGCAGGCATGGAAGATGGCGCGCGGCGAAAAGGGCAGGAAGATTTTTCCTTCGACCGCATCCATGTCATGGTGGCGACAAACGCTTTCGGCATGGGTATCGATAAGAGCAACGTGCGCTACGTCCTCCACTACCAGATGCCCAAAAGCATGGAAACCTACTATCAGGAAGCGGGGCGGGCAGGACGTGACGGCGCGAAAGCGGAATGCATACTCCTTTACAGCGGGCAGGACGTAGGCATACAGCGGTACCTCATCGAATCGGGAAACCAGACGGACGGCCAGAAACAGATGGACTACGACCGCCTTTATGCCATGGACGGCTATTGCAGCACCACAGGCTGCCTGCGGAATTACATCTTAAATTACTTCGGCGAGACTGCTGATGAGACCTGCGGCCGCTGCGGGAACTGCGAAAGCGGAAGAGGAAAGGTGGATATCACCGACGAGGCGGTTCTCATTTTCCGAACCGTCAGATCTCTCAAGGAACGGTATGGCGCCGGCGTGGTGGCGGATATCCTTAAAGGAAGCCGCACAAAAATGATCAGGGAACGGAACCTGGACAGCCTTCCCACCTACGGCAGACTGTCCTTCGCGAAAATCAAACATTTGAGAACCGCCATCCATTTCCTCATCGCTGACGGTTACCTCAAACGTGACGGCGGCGAATCTCCCCTGCTGCATCTTACGGAAAAAGCGGAAATTGTTCTCGAAAGAAAAGCGCCGGTACTGGGTTTTGCTTTCGGTTCAGAAGATGTTATGGCGTCTGTGGCGGTGGAAAAGAAAGCCATCCTTTCGGAAACAAAAAGCGGTATCTTTGAAAAACTTCGCGGACTCCGACTTGCCATTGCCCGGGAAGAACACGTCCCGCCTTTTGTCGTATTCTCCGATGCCACCCTGGAAGATATGGTGTCCCGCCTCCCGCGGACAGAAGAAGAAATGGCGGAAGTCCACGGCATCGGCGCTTTCAAATTAAAGAAGTATGGAGAACGTTTCCTTGCGGCGCTTGGAGAATTCAGCGGAGCGGAAGAAATAAGGGGAAAAGACAAAAAAGAAGAAAAAAATATATATGAGAGACTTGAACGGCTCCGCCGCTCTTTGGCAAAAAAAGAAAATCTGTCGACATCACAAATTCTTTCCGATACAGTCCTCCGGAGGATCGCAGAAACCCGCCCTGCAACCGAAGAAGAATTCCGCGGTGTGAAAGGCATCGGCCCGAAAAAAGCGGACAAATACGCGGAAGTCTTTTTACAGGCCCTCCATCCGGAACGGAGCCGTATTTCCCCAAAAACAGAAAGTAAAGTGCCGGAAAAAAGAGAACATATCATTCCCAAAACGGCAAAACCCGTCCGCGGACGGAAAGGGAAAATCACGATGATGCGAAAAGAAACGATTCAGGCCGGACAAACGGCGTCCATAGACATAGAAACAAGAGCGTTTTTCCTCTATCTGAAAAAAGTAAGAGCGCGGCTTGCCAAAGAAGCGGACCTGCCGGCGGGAAGCATCTGTGCCGACAGGGATTTGGAAAAGATGGTGAAAAGCGAAACCGTATCCCAAAACCTGCCTGCCGCTGTAAAAGCGGAATTTGAAAAAGCCATCGCCACCTACAAACAAATCAGATATCAGATGACAGGAGCGGCCGGCAAAAAGGGTAATAGCTATTAGCTGTTAGCTGTGAGCTGTTAACCGTTAGCTGTGAGTTAAAAGCCGAAGCATATGATTTCCATTAGGTGTCATACGAAACAACAGCAAAGGATTTGCTGTTGTAGTGAGGGAAACGTTAAACGTCATCCTGAACGGATGTGAAGGATCTATTACCGTGGTGAGGGAAAGCGGTAAGACGTCATCAGCATAATAGATTCTTCACTCCGTGTCATCGTTCTGCTTTCCATCTTTCCCACAAGGCTTTCTTGCCACCGTTCAGAATGACGGGATACGGTAAGGCATCATAATGACGGAGGGACGCTAAGCATCATAATGACAGAGAACATTAAACGTCATTCTGAGCGCCAGCGAAGAATCTGTTACTGTGGTGAGGAATGCGGTAAGGCGTCATCCTGAACGGCAGCGAAGGATCTATTACCGTAATGAGGGAAAGCGGTAAGAAGATAAAAGCTATCAGCTGTGAGCTGTCAGCTATAAGCTGTGAGCTGTGAGTTAAAAGCTGAAGCATATGATTTCCGTTAGGTGTCATACGAAACAACAGCAAAGGATCTGCTGCCGTGGATGAGAAAGCGGTATGAGCAGAGGTATTCGTAGAATAGTATGGATTATATAGAAATAAGATAAATCTTTTGTTATAATGAGAACAGAGGTTGTTTAATAAAATAAGTGTTGAAAGGAAAGCGGGAGAAACCGGCAGGAATTTTCCTGTTTACGGATTCTGTACCCGGCTTTTCAGGCAAATGAAGTGTTATGGGGAGAGGTGGTATGAAGGCAGTATCGGCAGCATGGGGATGGTGCTTCTTTTTATTGCGTTTCTAAATTATATTGTTTTTTTATGGGAGGAAAACATGAATCACATCTACAAAGTCATTTGGAGTCGAGTGAAGAACAGTTATGTCGTCGTTTCAGAAATTGCGGGCACAGCGAGAAAAAGCGGGAGGGTGAGAGTCTCTAAAAACACGCTGGCAGCAGTTTTGGCGGCTTTTTTATTGACTGGGATTTCTGTAAGCCCTGTATCCGCGGCGCTTGACGGGGTCAATACGTTTGTAGAGGCGGGGAATCAGAATATTAAAATCGGAAATGGTACTGATCTAAGAAATAACACTACGAAAAACGGTGCCATTGCGATAGGCGATCACGCCCAGATTGATGATTATGTCATGCAGGAAGGCAGTATTGCCATCGGCAAGAATGCTTTTGTAGAAAACATGTGGGGAACGCAGGACCAAATATTCCGTTTCGGGATGCATTCGACGGATCCGCTCCGTACGGATCATTTACTGCCGGCAGGGATTGCCATTGGGCAGAATACTTATGCCCGCAGCGGCAGTCTGATGATCGGCGACCATAAGTATGTCGGCGCCTTGGGAGATACCACGGTAGATTCCAATACGGATAATGAAAAGCGTAAACTGTCCGTCTTGGTAGGCGCGACCACCGTCGGACTGAACAGTTATTCTGCCGGTGCGTTTGCGACGACGACCGGCGCCTACTCCATCATGACGAATGCGTATGACGGAAATACGAACCAGGGATTTGCTGCCCAGAATTTCGGAGCAGTCATCAACGGATCCTTTAACAGCATTGAATCAAAAACGGCGGGCAGCAGTGTATCGGGAATCGCCAATGCGGTCGTAGGGACTGCCAATCGGACCCATAACGCAAACGGTACCTTGGTTTTCGGTGCGGGCAATGAAGTGACCAATTCAGTGGACAATATAGCAAATCCCATGTCGTTTTTGGGGATCAACAGTCCCAAGGAATTGGCGGAAAAACTCAGAGAGGATATACGGAGAAATGATTCCGGCGGCGCTGTCCTTGCTGTCGGCGGCGGAAATAAAGCGGACTATGCATACCGCTCCCAGCTGGTCGGGGTGGGAAATACCCTGACAGGAACCGCAGCGGAAAAGGCTGCTTACAATTTACTGAACGGTTATAAAAATACAGGTACCAATGTAAGCGGTGTAACTGTCATCGGTACGAACCGCACGATTTCCAATGCAAAAGATACGATTGTGATGGGTTCTTCTGCCGGCGGTATTACTACAACCGCCAGCAAGGCGGTTATACTCGGCTCGGAAGCCAATGCGGAAAAAGACGGCGGCGTAGCGCTCGGCGCGGATTCCGTTGCCTCTGTTGACAAGGATATTGCGGGATATGATCCGTCTACCAAATTAGCTTCTGCAAATACATCGGCCGCATGGAAAGCGACGCATGCAGCGGTATCTGTTGGTAATGGCAGTACTGCTACAAGGCAGATTACCGGTGTGGCAGCCGGCACGAATGACACCGATGCAGTCAATGTGGCGCAGCTGAAAGCTATTGCCGGAGGTACGGGCAGTATTCATTTCGTATCCGTGAAAGGCGGAAATGCATCATCAGTCAATTATAACAACGATGGGGCAAAAGAAACCGGAGCCATTGCGATTGGAGCAAATGCAGAGGCGACGGCAAATAGTGCGGTTGCCATGGGTTTTAATGCCCAGTCCAACGGTTCCGGAAGTATCGTTATCGGCGAATCATCCGGCCTGATTCCTGATGCATCAAAACGGGGGGCTTCCAAAGGAAACAGCAGCATTATCATCGGTACGGAAAATGTTGATAAAGGCGGCACGAAAGACCATGCCGGCTCTAATGACGGTATACTCGGAAGCAACAATACGATACAGGAGTCCAATGGCGCTTTCGTGACCGGCGCGTTTAACCATGTGTCCGATTCTTATCAGTTCGGACAACTTTCCGCTTCGGAGCAGCAGAAATTGGCGCAGGCGATGGCGGATGGCAAGCCTCTGGGTAAGTACATCGGTAAATGGGGAAGCCATGTCTTTGTTACCGGCGACGGAAATACCGTTTCACAAGGAATGAATGTTACAATCAGCGGCTCTCAGAATACCGTTGAAAACAGCAAGAGCCAGACCGTCATCGGGGACAGCAATAAGATTACCGATAGAAATGCCGGTACGGTTTCCGGGAAGCAGGAAGAAAGGACGAAAAATGTGTCCGACCTTGTCATCGGCAAGGGAAATAAAATTGAAGGCAATAGTACCTATATGAAAGGGTATGAGAGCCTGACCGTCATCGGGAATAATAATGAAATGGTCAATCCCGGCGCGGGTATCGTGATCGGGGATAACCAGAAAGTTGGGGCGATTAAAGAATCTGTTGTTATCGGTTCCATGACACCGGAAGAAAAGGCCGATTCCGATATCCAGCAGAAACATGCCAGTGTCGTTGTCGGGTATCATGCCCAGAGCGGGACCGGAGCCGGCGGCGGAATGAATGTGGCTCTTGGCCATGGCGCAAAAGCTTATGGCTGGCAGGAGACCGTGACAGGGATCAAATCCATAGTGGAGGCAGGCTCCGGCTATGACGGTTATCTGGCTTCTGTCTATGGCGGTCTTAATACCGTAGCGTCAAATAAGGCGGACCAGAATGATGGGATGGCAAACACCGTCGTCGGTACCCTGAACAAAACAGAAGGCGCCAATGGGGCACTCGTTTTCGGCGCGGGCAATAGCGTTACACATTCTTTCGGGACGGCACCGACCGATGAAAATGGAAACAGTATGAATGAGCATTGGAGCGATGCCATACTTGGAGGAGGACAGAAGTATGCTATGGGAGAAGGACCGCTGGGCCATGATGAGCTCAGGAAAGCGATGGGACTGGCCATGTCGACCGGCGGCGGCTCCGTGGTCACCATGGGGAATGGAAATACCTCAGATTATGCCGTCCATTCCCAGATCATCGGCTCCGGAAATATCCTTACAGGTACAGCAAATACACCCAGCATCAATAATACGATCAACGGATATGGAAATACAGGCAGGAATGTGGAACGTATGTCTATGATGGGGACCGGGAATAATATGTCCGGCAGTACGGCCGATGTAGTGATTGGGGATTATCACCATATGGACGGCGGTAGAAACAATGTAATTCTTGGATCCATGGCGACGGAAAAGAAGACTGTAGAGAAAACGTATACGATGAAAGATGCTTCGGGCAATGTTATTCTCGAAAAGAAATATAAGGTGACGGAAAATGTACCGATTAAATCGCATACGGCGAATATAAGCAATGCGGTGATGCTCGGCTACAATACGGATGTGGAAAAAGACGGCGGTGTAGCGATCGGCGCGGATTCCGTCGCCTCTGTTGATAAGGGAGCTGCCGGTTACGATCCATCGACCGATATGGCTTCTGCGGATACGTCAGCAACATGGAAAGCGACGGCCGCCGCTGTTTCTGTCGGTAAAGCGGCAACTCCGACCAGTGCGGCAGTCACCCGCCAGATTACAAACGTGGCGGCTGGCACTCAGGATACTGATGCCGTCAATGTGGCACAGCTGAAAAAGGTACAGGCAGCTGCCGGTGCGGCGAAAGTGCATTATTACAGCGCCAAGTCTACAAAAACGGGAGCCGGCAGCAACTATGACAATGACGGCGCCGAGGCGGAAGACAGCATCGTGCTCGGTATTTCCTCTTCTTCGAAAGGGGTGAACAGCACTGTTGTCGGAAATAACAACAAACTGACAGGGGATAAAAACGGAAGAAACAACAGTATCGTTGCCGGTCAGAATCTGGAAGTGGAAGGTGTCCATAATGCCGTATTCGGCACGGATTACAACAATTATGACCATAAGGAGACAAAAGTCTTCGGGGAACAGAATACGGTCATCGGTGTAGGGAACCTGGTCGGCTATACGGCGGAAAAAGATCCGAACGATCCGACAAAATGGATTTACACCAAGAGTTCCAGCGGCAGTGATCAGAACGTGGCTGTCGGTATGACAAATACGGCAAATGGCGGTAGTGTCGTGGTAGGCACCAGTTCCGAAGCGGAAAATCTGGGGGTCTCTTTCGGTCATGGGAATAAAGTCATCGGCTCGAATAGCGGCGGCGGACAGAGAGGTCTTGCCCTGGGGAATTATCTGACAGTCAAGGGCGAAGAAGCGGTAGCTGTAGGTACAAATGCTTCCGCGACCGCGGACTGGGCCATTGCCATGGGCAAGAATAGTAAAGCGGAGAAAGAAACTGCTATGGCTTTTGGTTATGATTCTCATGCCAAAGTCGCCGGCGGCGTGGCCCTCGGCTCGTGGAGTGTGGTGGATACGGCAGCGGGTGTGAGCGGCTATGACCCCTCTACCAAAGCGGCTTCTACGGATACGTCAGCTGCCTGGAAATCGACTGTAGGCGCTGTTTCCGTAGGTGATGCGTCCAAAGGTATCACCCGCCAGATCACCGGTGTAGCGGCCGGCGCGGCAGATACCGATGCCGTCAATGTGGCACAGCTGAAGAAAGTGGAAGCCACGGCGGCAGCAGCTAAGACTAATGTGACGGCCGGTGATAATGTGACCGTTACTCATGATTCCACGACAAATACATACAAAGTCTCCGCCAAGGATACCTATACGACGGGCGGTACCTACGATGCAGCCACGAAGAAAATCAAATTTACACAGAATGATCCGTCCAAGAACTATGAAGTCGATGTGAGCGGTCTCGTAGGGAGCGGCGGAACCGGCAGCCTGACCTTTGCGGGAGACACGGGCAGCGCCATTACTAAAAATTCAGGTGAAACACTGCAGATTACCGGCGGCGCGACAGAAGTGGCAGCAGCCAATAATATCGGTGTCGTTTCCGAAAATGGCAAACTGAATCTGAAACTGGCAAAAAATATTGATCTCGGCAGCGACGGCAGCATCAAGATCGGTGATACGAAGATGGACAACAAAGGACTGGCTATCCAGGGCGGCCCGTCTGTGACTAAAGGCGGCATTGACGCAGGCAGCAAAAAAATTACCCATGTGGCGGCCGGTGAAATAAGCGCCACTTCCACTGATGCTGTCAATGGAAGCCAGCTCCAGGCCGTAAAGAATGATGTGCAGAATAATACGCAGAACATATACAACATGGGTAAAAAGGTAGGAGAACTGGGAACCCGGATTAACAAAGTAGGTGCGGGGGCGGCAGCACTGGCAGCCCTCCATCCGCTGGACTTCGATCCCCATGACAAGTGGGACATCGCGGCAGGCTTCGGCAATTACCGTAACGCCAGCGCTGCGGCGGTAGGTCTCTTCTATCGGCCGAACGAAAGAACGATGATGAGTCTCGGCTGGACCATGGGAGATGACAGGAACATGCTCAATGCAGGAATTTCTGTAAAACTGGGACGCGGTGACGTTTATACCCGTTATTCCAAAGTGGAAATGGCGAACCAGATTAAGGACTTGAAAGAGAAAAATGACAAGATGCAGGCGGAAAATAAAGAGATGAGATCGGAGCTGGATGAATTGAAGGCCCAGGTAGCAGCTCTCGCTGCCAAGAAGTAAGGAGCTTCCAAAAAGAAAGGAGCAGGCACTGCTGATGGTGCCTGCTCTTTTTTTGTTTTCCGGTAAAAGTGGAACTCATGGCAGTGTGTCTGCCAGAACCGTGCGAAAAATCTGTACTCGTGGTGGGGGAAGCCGTAAGATGTCATCCGGGTAATAGATTCTTCACTCCGTTTCACTATCTTGCTTCCTGCCTTTTTCAAACAGAATGCTTGCCCCCCGTTCAGAATGACAATTGGAGAAAAGGCGTCATAATGAGGGAAGCGTTAAGCGTCATCCGAAGCGAACGTGAAGGATCTGTACCCGTGGTGAGGAAAGCGGTAAGAAGATAAAAGCTATCAGCTGTGAGCTGTCAGCTACAAGCTAACTATTCTTTTACGATTTAAATCATTACGACAAGCGAGTATCCTCAATCGCACTACGTGTGCCAGCAGCTCCTTCTGACGGCCGACTCCATAATCCTTGTATAAGACGTTAAGGCGTTATCCTAAGCGAATGTGAAGGATCTGCTGCCGTAGTGAGGAAGACGGTAAGATGTCATCCGATTCATAGATTCTTCACTCCGATTCATCGTTTTGTTTCCCGTTTTCCTACAAAACATTCTTTCCTCTGTTCAGAATGACCGGAGACGGTAAGGCTTCATAATGAGAGAAACGTTAATCGTCATCCTGAACGAACGTGAAGGATCTGTATTCGTGGTGGGGAAAGCGGTAAGAAGATAAAAGCTATCAGCTGTGAGCTGTCAGCTACAAGCTATGTTATAATGAATAAATTATAGGGTGTGTATTGTCTTTGGAGGGGGTATCAGGGTGGCAGAGCTGAATTTACTGCAGGAGAAAATTTTGAGCGACGGGGTGATCCGTCCGGGGAATGTGCTCAAGGTGGACAGTTTTCTGAATCATCAAATCGATGTGCCTTTTATCAGTGAACTGGGGAAGGAATTTAAAAAGCTTTTCGGGGATCGGAAAGTGGACAAGATTCTGACGATCGAAGCGTCGGGAATTGGTATCGCCTGTCTTACAGCAGTGTACTTCGGCGTGCCTGTGGTTTTTGCGAAGAAATCTGCGGGAAGCAATATGGATAAGGAAATGTTTGCTACGGAGGTCATGTCATATACTCATAATCGGAAAAACCATGTGGTGGTATCAAAGAAATATCTGAAGCCCGGCGAACATATCCTCATCATGGACGATTTTCTTGCCAACGGCTGCGCCGTAAGCGGGCTTCTTGATCTAGTAAAACAGGCGGGCGGTATCGTGGAAGGCATCGGCATCTGCATCGAAAAAGGCTTCCAGGGCGGCGGCGACGCGCTCCGTGAAGCGGGATATGATGTCCGCTCTCTGGCAGTTATTGAAAAAATGGATGCCGAAACAGGCGTCATTACGTTTCGCTGAGGAGGCCGGAATGAATACAGATCCGATTTATGAAGCGGATGGGAAAATATCTGTCCGCAAAGCAGTGCCTTTCGGTCTCCAGCACGTTCTTGCCATGTTTGTGGCAAATATCGCGCCGATCCTTATCGTAACGGGCGTGATAAAGGTGCCTGCCTCAGAAGCGGGCGCTGTTGTCCAGGCGGCCATGATCATTGCAGGCATCGGCTCCCTGCTCCAGATGTATCCTTTTTTCCGTCTGGGCAGCGGACTTCCTGTCATCATGGGAATCAGCTTTACCTTTGTTTCTGTTTTTTGTGTAATCGGATTGAAATACGGCTACGGGGCTATTCTCGGCGCTGTCCTTATAGGCGGTGTTCTGGAGGGGATCCTCGGTCTCGGCGTGGCATGGTGGCGGAAACTGGTACCGCCCATCGTTTCGGCGACTGTCGTGACAGCTATCGGGTTTTCACTGCTTCCCATCGGAGCGAATTCTTTTGGCGGCGGGTTCGGCCATCCTGAGTTCGGTGATGCCCGGTTCCTCATTGTCGGAACGGTTACCCTGGTTTCCTGCCTTATTTTCAATATCCGCGCAAAATCTTTCTATAAGCAGTTATCTGTCCTTTTCGGGCTTTTTGTGGGGTACGTTACGGCATACTTCTACGGTATGGTTGATTTGAGCCGCCTGACGGAAGTATCCCTTGTGTCTCTGCCGGTTTTTATGCCTTATTCTCTGGAATTTCATTATGACGCCATTTTCTCCGTATTCCTTATTTTCCTGGTGTCTGCCACAGAAACGCTGGGCGACACCTCGGCGCTTGCCGCCATGGGGTTCAATCGGGAGGCGAAAGACAGGGAAATATCCGGCTCCATTGCCGTGGACGGGTTTGTTTCTGCCGCGTCTTCTCTCTTCGGGTGTATGCCGATTACATCTTTCAGTCAGAATGTGGGGCTTATCGCCATGACCCGTGTGGTAAACAGGAAAGCCATCGCCAGCGGCGCCGTCATCATGGTTCTGGCAGGACTCGTTCCTGCGCTGGGGGTCATTTTGGCGTCACTGCCTGAGGCCGTCCTCGGCGGCTGTACGCTTATGATGTTCGGCTCCATCGTGGTGTCCGGTGTGCAGATGATCAGCCGCTGCGGATATTCACAGAGAAATATGAGTATTGCCGCCCTGTCTCTTTCCATCGGACTGGGATTCACGCAGACACCGCAGATCTTCCGCATATTTCCGGAATTGCTGCGGAGCGTATTTGCGGAGAACTGTGTAGCGGTGGTTTTCATCGTGGCTGTTCTTCTGAATCTTGTATTTCCCAAAGGGGAAGAGGAAAAAGCAGCGGCAGGAGCTGCCGAATGAAATACAGGCGCTGACCGGCAATCGGCGCTTTTATTTTGCTATAGTAATGGAAGCATATATTTCCTGTTGTAACAGCTGATTTGCGTATGCTAAAATGAGTTTAAATTATAAAAGGGGAGGCTGGTTTATGACAAAAGATGAAATGAAGAAGGTCGTCTGTCAGGCGATTGATGAAGCGGCGGAAAAGATTCATGAAACCGTTCTGCGGATTGAAAGCGAACCTGAACTGGGATACAAAGAAATGAAAACGGCGGCAAAAGTGGAAAGTTATATGAAAGAATTAGGACTTATGCCGCAGACGGGACTTGCTCTCACCGGTGTGAAGACTTGCGTCGATGGTGGGAAGAAAGGCCCTGCCATAGCCGTTCTTGCGGAACTGGACGCGGTGGGAACGCCGGACAGTCCCAAAGCGGATCCTCTTACGGGAGCGGCCCATACATGCGGCCATTTCCTCCAGATGGCGTCCATGCTGGCGGCATGTACGGGGATCGTCAAGTCGGGCGTGATGCAGGATCTGGCGGGGAGCGCCGTATTTTTTGCTGTACCGGCGGAAGAATATGTGGAAATTGATTACCGCAAGCGTCTGGTGAAAGAAGGGAAGATCCATTTTCTCGGCGGCAAGAGCGAACTTGTCTATGAAGGACATTTTGACGATATCGACATGGCGATGATGATGCATTCACAGGGAAACGCTCCTGAAAAGGCGGTGTACATCGGGAAATCAAGCAACGGCTTTGTAGGGAAAACAGTACAGTATGTAGGAAAGACCGCTCATGCGGCCAATGCCCCTCATGAAGGCATCAATGCGCTGAATGCGGCATGCTTGGGGATTATGGGGATTAATGCCCTTCGTGAAACGTTCAAAGAAGACGATATGGTCCGTGTCCATCCCATCATTGCCAAGGGGGGCGACCTGGTTAATAATGTCCCCTCCGATGTGCGCATGGAACTCTACGTCCGTGCGAAAACCATGGAGGCCATCGACTGCCAGCACCACCGTGTTGACGAGGCACTCAAAGCGGGCGGCGCGGCTGTCGGAGCAAAGACCGTTATTGAAACGCTGCCCGGGATGTTTCCCCTGGCATGCAGTCCCCGATTGAATGATCTGTTTGTGGAAAATATCAAAGAATACTTTCCGGAAACGAAAATTGAAGAGGCGGGACATTTTACGGCATCTACTGACATGGGTGATATTTCTCATCTCATGCCAAGTATCCACCCGTTTATCGGCGGCGTGGACGGCGGACTTCATACAAAGGATTTTTGTGTCACCGATTTCGATGCGGCGGCTATCCTTCCGGGAAAGGTTTTTGCCATGAATATCATTGATCTGCTCTATGACGAAGCGGCGATGGCAAAAGAAATATTGGAAAAAGAAAAACCCATTCTTACCAAGGAAGAGTACCTGGCGAAACTGGAAAGCTATTTCCAGAGTTAATTAAGAAGAGTATGTAAGAAAAGGAAAGGGGACTGCTATGAAAAGCATTAAGCTGCACCTGATCGTTCTGGTGATTATCGTCATCGCCGAACTGATCGGAAACATCGTCATCAACGTAGGAATAGGGAAAATCGTGCTTCTGCCCATGATGTACGCTCTGATTATGGGGGTTTTGACGGCGCCAAAGTTCACGAAGATTTCCGGAGAAAAGGAAATTCATGCTGCCAGCGGACTTTTGGGCGTCACTCTTGTGCTTCTCATGGCGCGCTACGGCACGCTTGTCGGACCGACACTGCCGAAAATCCTTGCCGCGTCTCTCGCCTTGATTCTGCAGGAGTTCGGTAATCTGGGAACTGTCCTTATCGGTATCCCGTTGGCCGTCCTGATCGGTCTTAAGCGGGAAGCCATAGGCGCGGCGCATTCTGTGGCCCGTGAACCGAATGTCGCTCTCATCGGCGAAAGATACGGTCTTGATGCAGCGGAAGGACGGGGCGTCATGGGCGTCTACATCTGCGGGACTGTCATCGGTACCATTTTCTTTGGCCTTATGGCCAGCGTGGCAGCTTCTTACCTGCCTTTCCACCCTCTGGCGCTCGCCATGGCGGCAGGCGTGGGGTCAGCAAGCATGATGACGGCGGCGGTAGGTTCTCTTTCCGCCATGTATCCACAGATGGCCGACCAACTGGCAGCTTTCGGTGCGGCAAGTAATATGCTTTCAGGTTTGGACGGTATTTATATGAGTATCTGGCTCGCCCTCCCCATGTCGGAATGGCTCTATAAAATCTGTTATCGGATTAAGTACGGCGAAGCTCCGCCGAAGCGGGAAGAGTGCGATGTGGCAGAAGCGAAAGAAGAGGAGGGGACAAAATGAAACTGACAGAAATATTTCAAGTTCTTATTATTACAGGCGTGATGTCCCTCGTGGCAAATACCGTAGGCACCAAGAATGATCTTATGCAGGCGATTCCGGGTATGGGTATCCTCATCGCCATCGCTTTTGTCGGCATGTGGATGGGCCGCGTCCTTCCGGGGAAAATCCCCGGCGTAGCCTATGTGGTCACTCTCGGATGTATCCTGACCTATCCGGGCTTCCCCGGCTCCGATTTTATCAATGCGTCCGTTAAGAATGTAGGGTTCCTCCAGCTCTGCACTCCGATCCTGGCTTATGCAGGCATTGCCATCTGCAAAGACCTGGATGTCTTCGCCAAAAGCAGCTGGCGCATCGTTCTGGTGAGTGTAGTCGTCTTCATCGGCACCTACATCGGCTCCGCGATTATCGCCCAGGTGATTTTGAAGAGTATCGGACAGATTTAAAAACTTTCTTATTATAGAGCAATGAAGATAAACCCGTTTTTGTTGGTCAGTAAGATTGACGGAAACGGGTTTTATTGTAAGGAAATGGAGAGAAGTTATCATCCACATGTTGTTACATAAAAAAGGCGCTGTCTCTGACAAGGAGAGATAAGCGTCTTTTTATGCTGTGCCTGTTTTTTTATAGTTCATTTCCAGTTTCAAACTGATAAAGTAGATAAAGATTGTGAAATAATCTATTTATAAAAAACTACCGATTTGACATTTTTAATTATTAATATAATATAAATGTATCAATATAAACTAATGTAAATTCAACAGGGGGGTTCATATGCACTGGAAGAAAAAAATGACGTATGTTTTTTTAGGGGTGATGGTTTGTCCCATATCGGTTTTGGCACAGGTATATGATTTGAATCCAGTTGTTGTGACGGCAAATCGGGAAATCATGTCTGAGATGGAAACGCCTGCATCAGTGCAGGTTATTGAAAAAGATAAGATAGAGTCAATCGGTGCAAGGAATATATATGAGGCTATGCGGATGGTGCCTGGAGTGTATTTCAACGGTTGGGGTGCCAAAGGGATTGATTTTGGGGATCATAATACAACATTGAGCGTAAGGGGAGTAGATCAAGGAGCCAGTGTACTGCTTAATGGTATTCCTGTTGCCGCTAATAATTTTACGCAGCTTAGCAGTATTGATATTTCCAGTGTGGAACGTATTGAGGTGGTGAAAGGGGCAGCAGCAGTATTGTATGGTCCTGAAACAATGACAGGGGTTATCAATATTATTACCAGAAATGGTAACAGCAGTAAGCCTGAGGTTATGCTGGAGGGCGGATGGGGAAGCCGGGGAAACAAGGATTTCCGCATCAATTATTCTGACAATCGTTTCCAGGTGGGATATACTAAGGAATATATAGGTGCTTATGCGCCTACGACGGATGTGTATTATGGTTGGTATACGGATACGGATGTATACGGACACAGAAAATCAAGCACGAAAGAGAATATATATGTAAGTGCTAAACTCAGCAAAGCAGTTTCTTTTTTGTATAACCGTTTTATGTCAAAGCCGATCTGGGGAGAAACGGCATCTGATGAAGCAGAGAGGCTTACCCATTCATATGATGATATATACAGAGTTAGAGGAGACCATTGGCTGGTTATGTATGATCAGAATGGAATCAAGGGAAAGGCATTTTATTCTGATAGAACATCGAATCTGTATAATCGGCTATGGGATGGTACCGGAAGCAGCAGTGATGAAGACTATAAAACGAAGCGATATGGCTTTGATTTACAAAAAAACTGGTATATGGACGAGCGGCACCGATTCATTGCCGGCATGATGGCAGAAAAGGAAAAATATACGGAATTAGTAGGATCTCATAAAGGTGACAGAACCCAATATGCTTTGTACGGGCAGTATACGGTACAGGTGAATGACCGTTATAAAAACATATTCGGATTACGGTACCAGTATTCTAGTGATCAAGTAAAAACGTATAATGAATGGATTCCACAGTGGCAGCAGTTATATAGTCTCTCATCTGATGAAGTGATTTATACGAACATTGGGAAATCGTTTATCCTTCCTAGAATTTATGATTATTTTTATACGGTTGCAGCTGTTGACTTGAAGCCGGAATGTGGATGGAATTATGAACTTGGATATAAAAAGAATTTCGCGAATGGATATCTGCGGGTTTCTTCTTTCTATATTGATGTGGATAATAAGATCAAGGTTGTAAAAGAAACACCGAAGAAAAAGATTAAAAATGTGGGGCGTTTTAAAAATCCGGGGATAGAAATAGAATATGGACACATAGTTAATGACGCATGGAATTGGAATGTAGGACTGACCTACGCCAATCCGAAAAATAAACTGGAAGATGGTACTTGGGAACAAACCTTCCCTAAACTGCAATGTTCTGCCGGGATCACATATAAAAAAGACAAATTGGACTCCTCATTGACTCTGCAGTGTGCCGCCAAAAGACCTCATCAGATAAAAAACTATTTAGATCTTTCTTTCCATGCAGGATACAAGGTGTCAAAAACGGATTATTTTGCCATAGATGTGTATAATGTACTGAATCGGAGAGATGTCACGACAGAATATGATTGGATTTCTTACTATGGAGATCCACGGACTGTTGTTGTCCGATATCGGCATACATTTGGTTGATAATAATTTCAGTATGTTGTGTATTTGGAAAGGAAAAAAACATGAAAAAGAAACTGATTGCGTGGATTGCTGTTGCTTCTGCAATCATGCCTTTAACCGCAAGTGCTCATTCCATATGGATCAATATGTCAAATTGGAATCCATCTTTTGGTTATGAAAATAAAGCTTGGTCTACAATGTATATCGGCTGGGGCCATCGTTTCCCGGTGGATGGGTTCACTAATAGACAAACCTTTGATTTTATTGATCTTATTACACCTGATGGAAAAAGAGAAAAGGTAGAATTGGATTACGAAGGCATATCCGCTTCTGAATTGTCAAGAACAGAAGAGGGGGCATATGTCCTTTCTCTTACAAGAAAACCGTCTGTATATAATACATATAGAGAAAACGGACAAATTAAAAGAGGATATGGAAACCGTAGCGATTTTCCCAATGTAATTGATTCTCTGCGCACCCAACAGTTCAGCACGGCTCATTTCCGTGTAGGCAGGAGAGTGAGTGGTTATAAACCTCAACCAGCAGGAAATGTATTAGAACTTTTACCGCTGGAGGATCCTTATGCTGCAGACAAAAATTATATAGGAGCCCTTCTCCCCGTGCAGCTTCTTTTTGATGGCAAACCGGTTCCCTATGAACAGGTAACAGCAACTTATGCAGGTTTTTCTTCTTCTGATGCGATGGCAGAGCGGCTTCTTACTGATAAAGATGGAATTGCTTACGTGAGGATTACCCATTGGGGAGAATGGCTGCTGAAAGCAAAGGCGGAAAGACCGGCCTCTGAAAAGTTTGCAAAAATAGCGGATAAAGAAGTGTATTATACAACCGTGACTTTTGAGATATAAGGCTTGCTGCGTAAAACGGTTTTTCCTTAAACTGATGACTGATTTCTGACGACATTCCTTGGACAGATTTAAAACATAGGGGAAATATCCGTACGGTATATACGAAAACGCTTCCTTTACCGGGGGAGCGTTTTTACATGGGAAATGCGGCATCCGGCGGACGGCTTTCCTGCTCTTTGCATACCTGTTTTTGCATACAACGGTCCGCCCGTCTGTTTCTCTATGAGTATTTCCTATACAGTTGCAGGCAAGCTATACATTGTGCTTATAAGGTGTAGACACAGGAATGAATAATGATACAATATACATGGTATTATTTAAATAGGAAGTTTACTTACGATGAAGGGCAAGGAGGATTATCATGAAAAGATTGAAGAAAGCGGCTTTGGCGGTGGCGTGCGCTGCCGTACTCTGTTCCGTATTTTCCGGCTGCGGCGGAGATAAAAAGGATACTGCCAAGGCAGCTCCCGCAGAGGAAAAGGTGCTCACCGTTTACACGGCACGCAGCGAAAGCTTAAACAATCTTGTCATTCCCGCTTTTGAAAAAGAAACGGGGATTAAAGTCAATGTTATTGTGGCGGGGACGGGCCCCCTCGTGAAACGTGTGGCATCCGAAAAGGAGAATCCTCAGGGTGACATTCTCTGGGCGGCTGACCAGACGATGCTGGATTCCCAGAAGGATCTTTTCGAGAAATATGTATCCCCGGAAGATGCGAATATGATTGATGCCGCTAAAAATAAGACGGGATATTTCTCTCCCGCATTTGCCGATCCCACTGTTTTCATCGTTAATAAAAAACTGGCGGGCGATATGAAGATTGCCGGATTTGACGATCTTCTCAATCCGGCGCTGAAGGGCAAGATTGCCTGCGGCGACCCTGCCAATTCCAGCTCTGCGTTCCAGGTGCTCATGGCGATGCTTTACGCCAAGGGAAAGGATGGAGATCCCATGTCCCCCGAAGCTTGGGCGTATGTGGATAACTTTATTAAGAATGTGGACGGGAAATTCCTGAACAGTTCCGGCGCTGTCCATAAAGGCGCTGCCGACGGCGAGTATACCGTAGGGCTTACCTGGGAAGATCCGGCTGCTACCTATGTGAAGAACGGCGCTGATGTAGAAGTCGTATTCCCGAAAGAGGGAGCTATTTTCCCGGGCGAATCCGTACAGATCATCAAAGGCGCGAAACATATGGAAAATGCGAAGAAATTTGTCGATTTCATGCTTTCCCAGAAGATCCAGGAAGCGGCAGGAAAGACGCTCACTGTCCGTCCGCTCCGCAAGGGTGTGAAGCTTGCTGACTATATGACACCCCAGGATACAATCGCTTTGTTCAAGAATTATGACGAAGGCTGGGTAGCTGCCCATAAGAAAGAAGTCGTAGCGGAATGGAATAAACATCTGGAAAATTCCAGACAGTAATAAGTAATCAGGTCATCAGAGGGCGCCGGGCATTTCGCCTGACGTCCTTTTTTATAGATGTCACTTGAATCGCGAGGTTATTATGAGTGTTTCTATCAATATAGACAAAGTAGTGAAGAAGTATGGAGATACGGTGGTGGTGAACGGCCTGTCCGTGGATATTATGCCGGGCGAGTTTTTCACCCTTTTAGGGCCGTCGGGCTGCGGTAAAACGACGCTGCTCCGTATGATTATCGGATTCAATTCCATCGAGGGCGGTACGATTTCCGTCGACGGGAATGTCATCAACGATGTGGCGACAGATAAAAGAAATATGGGCATGGTCTTCCAGAATTACGCCATTTTCCCCCATATGTCGGTGAAAGATAATGTGGCTTTCGGTCTGCGGATGCGGAAGGTGCCTGAAAAGGAAATCGAAGAGCGGGTGGATAAAATCCTGAAGATCGTGAAGATCGACCACCTGAAAGACCGTATGCCCACAGCGCTTTCCGGCGGGCAGCAGCAGCGTGTCGCCCTTGCGCGGGCGATCGTCATCCGGCCGCAGGTACTTTTGATGGATGAACCGCTGTCCAATCTGGACGCGAAACTCCGTATCGAAATGAGGAATGCCATCAAGCAGATCCAGCGCCGGGTGGATATAACCACGGTGTATGTCACCCACGACCAGGAAGAGGCGCTGGCGGTGTCCGACCGTATCGCCGTCATGAATGGCGGGGTCATCTGCCAGATCGGCAAACCGGCGGATATTTATAAAAGGCCGAAGAACGTCTTCGTTTCGACTTTCATCGGGCTCTCCAACCTGCTGGACGGACATATCGTGAAAAAAGGAGATAAGACAAGCATTTCCTTTAAAGAAAATGAAGACTGGCTTGTAGATATGGATAACTTATCAGGCGGCGTGGAGGACGGAGAAGAAGTCATCATTTCCGTCCGTCCGGAAGAATTTGATATGGAACCCGGCACGAAAGAGGGGATCCGCGGCGTGATCCGTTCTTCCGTCTTCCTCGGACTTACCACCCATTACTTCATCACCACTGACGGAGGGCAGGAATTAGAGATTCTCCAGACCCAGGAAGGCCACGATATTCTTCCCGACGGCAGCGCCGTCACGCTCACCGTCAAAGCAGGGCGGATCAATGTCTTCCGCCGGGCAACGGAAGAAACATTGATCAGAGAGGAAGGACTATGAAAAAGAATCTGACCGTCTGGAACCTTTTCAGTGTCGTCATTCTTGCGGCTTTCGCCCTTTTCATCATGTATCCCATATTCCTCATTCTGTACCGGAGTGTCATTCATGGGGATACAGGGGCACTCACGCTTCAGAATTTCGCTCATTTCTTTGCCAAGAAATTCTATTGGGGAACGATGGTAAACTCGCTGAAAGTGACTGTCGTTTCCACGATCTTATCGGCGGCTCTCGGGCTCCCCCTGGCATACCTCATGAGGAGCGTGAAAATAAAAGGAAGCAGTTTCCTGAATATTCTCATTGTTATCTCCTACCTGTCGCCGCCTTTCATCGGGGCATACGCGTGGATACAGATGCTCGGGCGGCAGGGCGTCATCACCCAGTTCCTGAACGACACCTTCGGACTCCATTATGGCGGTGTGTACGGCTTTGCCGGCATTGTCCTCGTCTTTACGCTCCAGTCGTTCCCCCTCGTTTACATTTACGTATCGGGAGCGCTGAAAAATCTGGACAGCTCTTTGAATGAAGCGGCGGAAAGCCTGGGGTGCAGCCGCATGGGGCGCATTTGGAAAATCATCGTGCCGCTTGTCATGCCCACACTCCTTGCCAGCTCCATGCTCGTTTTCATGCGTGTCTTTGCTGACTTCGGCACGCCCATGCTCATCGGTGAGGGATACAAGACACTCCCCGTCCTTATTTACAACCAGTTCATGGGCGAAGTATCGGGCGATGACGGCTTCGCGGCAGCCATCTGCTGCATCGTGATCGGGCTCACCATCGTCATGTTCTTCGTCCAGCGTTTTCTCGCGGGAAGAAATACCTACGCCATGACCGCCCTGAAACCCATGGCGGCGGAATCACTCGGCGGTCTGCGGAATATCCTCGCCCATCTGGCAGTCTACATGACTGTGGGACTGGCGATCCTGCCCCAGTTCGTCGTCGTGTACACCTCTTTCCTTGCTACAAACGGAGGGCAGGTATTCACCGGCGGATTCGCTCTTCAGAGTTATGACGCGACACTCTTTGCCAAGGATAATGACGTCATCTGGCATACCTACTTCCTGGGGCTCTGCGCCATTGCTGCCGTACTCGTCTTAGGTGTCCTTATCGCCTACCTTTCCGTGCGGAAAAGAAATACACTGAACAGCATTCTTGACGTCATTACGATGTTCCCCTTCATCATTCCCGGCTCCGTCCTCGGTATCGCTTTCGTCTTTGCTTTCAATAAATCGCCGATTATCCTTACCGGAACGGCGCTGATCATGATTATTTCTTTCGCGGTGCGGAGAATGCCCTATACCGTCCGTTCCTCCACCGCCATTTTGGGAAATATCAGTCCCAGCATCGAAGAAGCGGCCATTTCCCTGGGCGCCTCCGATATGACGACATTCCGTAAAATCACGGTTCCCATGATGATGCCCGGCGTTCTTTCCGGCGCCATCATGAGCTGGGTCACCATCATCAGCGAGCTGTCGTCATCCATCATCCTGTATACGAACAGCACGCAGACACTCACCGTGTCCATCTACACGGAAGTCATCCGCGGCAACTACGGGAACGCTTCCGCGTATGCCACCATTCTCACGGTGACATCCATCCTGTCGCTGCTCCTTTTCTATAAAGTGACAGGGCGGCGTGACGTGTCAGTGTAAGTACGAAGTCGTTTTCCCATACAAAGGGAAACGGTTTTGCTATAGGAAATATGTACGCAACGGAATTCTTTTCAGCATAAAGGCAGCTATGCGAATGTACCATGGCTGCTTTTTTAGTGTCTAAAGATTGAAATAAAAACAGAAAAGTAGTAAGAATTTCTTACAGTATTAGTGCTTTATTTGTTCCGGAGAGTTGTTTCAATCGGATAAAAAAGTTCAGACCGGTGAATTTTTTTGTCATTTATCACCGGAATTGTAGGAACCATTCCGGTATCATAGAAAATATTAGACAACAGAGGACTGTTATGACATACGATTATGAAAAATTATGGAAGCTTTTGAATGAAAAAGAAATCAGCAAAAGTAATTTGAAAATGATAGCTCACATTGGATCGGCAACTCTTGCAAAAATGAGTAAAGGGCAGATGGTGAGTATGATGGTCATTGAGAAAATTTGCAAGGCTTTGCACTGTGATATAGGTGAAATAATGTCATGTATCCCGGATGAACCGGCAAAATTGGAAGCAAGTGTACCGGTAAAAGCGTTGGAAGAAAAGGCTGCGGATTTTGATGTATCCGGAAGTTTGGTTGATATTCCGGTAGAAAAAAGTGCGAAGTATAAATCTATTGATCTTTTTGCCGGAATCGGTGGGATTCGTTTGGGCTTTGAAGAAGCTTTTGGAAAGGATATTTCCACGGAGTTTGTCAGTGAATGGGATGAATATGCACAGAAAACCTATGAGACGAACTTTGCCACGCCATATACAGTGGATGAAAATGGTGTGAAACATACGGCTATTGCTGGGGATATTACAAAAATCAAGGAATCTGAAATCCCGGCTTTTGATATTTGTCTTGCCGGGTTTCCCTGTCAGGCATTCAGCATTGCCGGGCGACATCAAGGGTTAAATGATGATTATTATGGCACTTGCCGCGGAACATTGTTTTTGGATGTGGCGCGCATCTGCGATTACCATAAACCGAAAGTTATTTTCTGTGAAAATGTAAAAGGTTTAACGATCCATGACCGTGGAAATACGTTTAAGATTATTACTAAAACGTTTGAGGATTTAGGTTATAAAGTGTTCAGCAAAGTTCTTAATTCCAAGGATTTTGGAGTGCCGCAAAATCGCGAACGTATTTATATCGTTTGCTTTAGAAATGACATCGCCCCGGAAACTTTTAGATTCCCGAAGAATGCCTATGGAAAAAACAGTATTCGGGAAATTATGGAAGAAAAAGAAGTGTCTGTTAAATACTATTTAAGTACACAGTATTTAAGTACGCTTGTAAAACATAAGGAAAGACATCGTTTAAAAGGGAATGGTTTCGGTTATGAAATTCGTGACTTGGACGGCGTTTCCGGTGCTATCGTATGTGGTGGTATGGGGCGGGAAAGAAATCTGATTGTAGATAAAAGATTGTCTGACTTTACACCGGTAACTCATATCAGGGGAGAAGTCAATCGTGATGGCATTCGGAAAATGACACCAAGAGAATGGGCGCGGCTACAGGGATTCCCGGATACATTCCGTATAGATCAGCTGGCTGATGTTCATTTATATAAACAGTTTGGAAACAGCGTGTCTGTTCCTGTTATTCGCGAAATAGCGAAAAAGATTAGAGAGGTGCTGGAGCATGGGGCTGACAGGAAATAAAGGGGAATGGAGTGAGATTTACGTCTTACTTCGCCTTCTGGCGGATGGCAGAATTTATGCGGCTGATGAAAATTTACAGCGTTTGGAAAATGTTTATTTTCCAATTCTTAAGATTATTCGTGAAGAGAAGAATAAAGAGAAAAAGTTGGAAACACATGAATACGATTTAAAGGAGCCGGGGAAAGTACAGATATTTTTCAATGGAAACAAATTAAAAGAAATGGGAACAGAAGAGTTTAGTCGAGAAGCGAATTATCTTTATCATGCGATTAAAACAGCTAAGCTCGGAAGGTCTAAGGCACTATCTGTGCCGCATACCGAAGGTTTTATGAAGAATATTTACTGCCATGTGTTAAAGGCTTCAAGTAAGGATAAGACAGATATAACAATGCAAGTTCATGATATACAAACGGGATATGAGCCTGTTTATGGATTTAGCATTAAATCTAAATTGGGGAGTCCGGCTACGCTTCTGAATGCATCTGGTGCGACGAATTTCATTTATGAGGTGGAGGGGCTGTCTCTTATACAC
>ENA-OUQI01000353-OUQI01000353.1-human-gut-metagenome-genome-assembly--contig:-NODE-353-length-37542-cov-22.620295_pt1 | contig 37542 bp, 30 predicted proteins | sample MGYA00237953_ERZ548840 | MGnify/ENA primary metagenome ERZ548840 (study PRJEB26490, sample SAMN05194690) | human gut metagenome | biome: terrestrial biome; feature: human-associated habitat; material... | reverse complement strand
AGCATCTGCCGTACCTCGCTCGCCGTATCGGCACTTAGAATTATGCGGTATTGCCATGAAAATTTCAGATTGTCGAAAAGTTCTTTATAGGGGGCGCATTGTGCGCCCGATGCCTTGCGGAGAATGATGTGATGGAATATATGGCAAGGTCCGACATGCGGGACGATGCGAAGCATCGTCCCCTACATGTTTTATACCCACATGCTCTGCAAAAGAAAGGCACAGTTTTTTTCGACACGCCGAATATTTCTTGGACGTTTTGCAGCTTTACAGTTCCAGCAGCACCGGGCAATGGTCGCTGCCCTGCACATCCATCAAAATCTCGGCCTTTTTGATCTGTGGGGCCAGCCGGTCCGATACCAGGAAATAGTCAATGCGCCAGCCTGCGTTCCGCTCTCTTGCGCGGAACCGCATGCTCCACCAGCTGTACATGCCGGTGGCATCAGGGTACAGGTAGCGGAAGCTATCGGTAAAGCCAGCGGCCAGCAGCTCGTTCAGCTTGCCGCGCTCCTGGTCCGAAAAGCCCGCAGCACCGCGGTTGGGGCCGGGGTTCTTCAGGTCAATATCCTCATGGGCCACGTTCAAATCTCCGCACAGGATCACCGGCTTTTTGCTGTCCAGGTCTTTCAGGTAGGCGCGCAAGTCGTCCTCCCACTGCATGCGGTAGTCAATGCGGGCCAGCTCGTTTTGGGAGTTGGGTACATAGACATTGACGAGGTAGTAATCCTCAAATTCCAGTGTGATGGCACGGCCTTCGTGGCTGTGGGCTTCCACCCCAATGCCGTTCCAGGCGTTCAGGGGCTTTACGCGGGTATAGATCAGCGTGCCGGAATAGCCCTTTTTCTCAGCGCTGTTGATGTATTCGGTATAGCCTTCGGGGGCAAAATCCGCCTGACCGGGCTGCATTTTGGTTTCCTGAATGCAGAACACATCCGCATCCAGCTGGTTGAAAGTATCCTCAAAGCCTTTTTTCAGGCAGGCGCGCAGGCCGTTCACATTCCAGCTGATAAGCTTCATCGGGGGTTCCTCCTATTATTTTGCCACACATTTTTTCTTCCACGCACCAGATACAAAGCGGACCACAAAGCAGGTCACGCGGCACACCCAGTCCACCACCATGGCGATCCAGACGCCGACAGCACCCATACCCATCTGAACGCACAGGATGTAAGAGAACGCCAGACGCCAGATTCCCATGGACAGAATGGAAGTAAGCATGGTAAAGCGCACATCATTGGCTGCACGCAGGGCGTTGGGCAGAACAAAGCCCGCCGGCCACAGGAAGATGGCGCTGCCCGCATGAATCATAACCAGCAGCCAGGCCAGGTGGCGGGTTTCATCCGAAAGGGTGTACACGCTGAGCAGCGGGTTCAGGAAGATCAAAATCAGGGCATTGGTAGCGCCCTGGGCAATGTAATCCCACAGCAGCAGCTTTTTGGTAAAGTAGCTGGCCTGGTCCAGCTGTTGGGCGCCCACACAGCGCCCTACCACAGTGATCATGGCAAGGCCGATGGCCTGGCCCACAATGCAGCCCATGCCGTCCAGGTTGTTGGCCACCGCATTGGCGGAAATATGCACCGTGCCGAACAAAGAGATCATACTGACGACCAGCACACGCCCCAGCTGGAACAGGCTGTTTTCCAGCGCGGAGGGGATGCCGATATACAAAATGTTCTTTGCCATCTGGGGCTGCAGGTGCTTGACGCCATCCCAAGTAACGCGGGCGACATTATCATGCCGGGTGGTCAGTTTCAGGATGATGACAGCGCCCAGCACGCGGGAAACCAGCGTGGGCACCGCAACACCGGCAACCCCCATGCGCAGCACAAAGATGCAGAACGCGTTGCCCACAATATTGGTAATGTTCATGATAACGGATACCCGCATGGATACCTCGCTGTTGCCGACGGAGCGGAAGATGGCCGCGCCCGCGTTGTACAGCGCCAAAAACGGGTAAGAGATTGCCGTGATGGTAAAGTAGATCATGGCTGCCTGGAACACATCGTCCGCAATGCTGCCAAAGAACAGCCGCAGCATGGGCCCGCGCAGCAGCAGGCAGAGCGCCATGACAGCCGTACCCAGGATAGAGCTTAAAGTAACCAGCTGCCCCGCGCTGCGGGAGGCTTCCCCCGGCTTTTTGGCTCCCAGGAACTGGCTGGTGATAACCGCGCCGCCGGTGGCCAGCGCGGCAAAAATATTCAGGATCAGGTAGTTGATCATATCCACCAGCGAAACACCGGAAATGGCGGCTTCGCCTACGCTGGATACCATCACGGTATCGGACATGCCCACCAGCACGTTCAGCGCCTGCTCCACCACCAGCGGCCACAATAGTGTTAGCAGCATACGGTTGGTAAATAGTTTTTGTTGTGTCTGCATTGTCAGACCTTCCTTCTTTCCTCTCCGCTCTAAGGTGTGTATCTGAAAGAAAAGAAGATGCCGCATTTTGCAAGCGCAAAATCCGGCTGTAACTGCCGAAACAGACTGTACTTTTGACTTTTCAGATACACCCCAGGGCAAAAACTACCCCATTTTTATCATTCAGGCAGAAGTATACCACAAAAAATGCCCCCGTGCAACGGGAGCATTTTTGCTGTATGCGGTTCAATTTTGCGCTGATAAGCAAATAACAAACGGTACCCTTATTCGTACCGCAGGGCGTCGATGGGATCCATCTTGGCGGCCTTTTTGGCGGGGTAATAGCCAAAGAACACGCCGATGGCCATGCTGAACGCCACGGCAATGATGATGGCCGCCACGCTGGGTCTGGCCGAATAGCCCATGACCTGGCTGAGCACAGAACCAAGGCCGATGCCCAGCCCCACACCGATGACGCCGCCAATAGCGCACAGCACAATGGATTCAATGCCCGCCAGTTCGTCATCGTCTGCTTTATGGATATCCACCCCGTCCAGCGTATACTCGCCAGAGGTCGGCTTGTCCAGCACGCCGATAATATTCATCAGGGTACTTTTGCCGGAGCCGGATTCACCCACAATCGCAACGAACTCCCCCGGCTACACAGTCAAATCAAAAATGTGTGATGGGCCATGCCGGATATCACTCTCCGAAATCCGCCAATCCCCCTGCCCTTCCCCCAAAAACAAAAAAGCCCCATTTCCAATAGGAAACGAGGCTTTGATGCAAAATGAGCAATTTTTTGCGAATTCTGCAAAAATATTTTTTACCGCTCCTCGCGGAAGTAGGAAAGGCCCAGATGCTCCGGGGGCTGGTTTTCCTTCTTTTTGCGCAGGCTGACCACGATCAATACCACGATGGTAACCACATAGGGCAGCATTTGGATCAGATCGGTCATGTAGCTGGCAACGGTAATGCCAAGCAGGCTGGGCAGGAACTGATACAGCCAGTACAGCACGCCAAACAGGTAAGCGCCCCAAATGGCGTTCAGCGGCTTCCAGGTGGTAAAGATGACCAGTGCTACAGCCAGCCAGCCCAAGGCTTCGATCTGGCCGGTGGTTGCCCAGATGCCCTGGTTATAATCCAGAACATAATACAAACCACCCACACCACAGATGGCAGCGCCCGTGCAGGTAGCCACATATTTATACAGCGTAACGTTAATGCCGGCGGCATCGGCAGTGGCGGGGTTTTCGCCAACCGCGCGCAGGTTCAGGCCCGCGCGGGTGCGGGTAAAGAACCAGTGCAGCACAACTGCCAGCACAATGGCCGCATAAGCCAAAAAGCCGTAAGAGAAAAGCACCTTGCCCACAACGCCAAGGCCGGAAAGCACCGGAATCATGGCACTGAATGCTTTATAAGCCAGCGGTGCTGCGGTGTAGCTGGCACCGTTCAGGATAAACACACCAAAAAAGTTTGCCACACCCATGCCAAAGGTGGTCAGCGCAAGGCCGGTCACGTTCTGGTTTGCACGCAGGGTGATGGTCAGGAAGGCGTAAATCAGACCGCCCAAGGCGGATGCGATCAGGGCGCACAGCAGGGCCAGAATTACGCAGACAAAGGCGCTGGGGTTGGCGCTGAGTTTTTCGTAATAATAAGCGCTGGCAAAACCGGCAAAGCCGCCTAGGTACATGATACCGGGAACACCCAGGTTCAGGTTGCCAGATTTTTCCGTCAGGGTCTCGCCCAAAGCGCCGTACATAATGATGGTGCCAAACGGGATGGCACGCAGGATCCATGCAATCAGACTGCTCATACTTACTTGCCCTCCTTACCATCATGATGGCCGCGCCAGACCAGGCGGTAGTTGATGAAAAATTCGCTGCCCAGGATAAAGAACAGGATAATGCCGGTGATGATATCCGCTGCATATTCGTTCAGGGAATAAGCAGATGCAATTTCCGAAGCGCCGCGGTCCAGGAAGATCAGCAGGAAAGAAATCAGCATCATATAGAAGGTGTTGAACTTTGCCAGCCAGGCCACAATAATGGCGGTGAAGCCGTTGCCGCCTGCCGAGGTAGTGGAGATCGTTTGGTCCTTACCGGCCACAACCAAAAAGCCGCACAGGCCGCAGATGGCACCGGACAGCAGCATAGTACGGATCATCACGCGGCTGACATTGATGCCGGCATAGCGGGCGGTGTTTTCACTCTCGCCCACAACGCTGATCTCGTACCCCTGCTTGGAGTATTTGAGGTAAGCGTACATCGCAAAGGTCAGCACCAGCACCACAATAATATTGATGGTGTAGCGCTGGCCGTTGATCACGGGCAGCCAGCCAGCCTTGGTGGCTTTGTTCAGGGTGCCCAGGCTGGATGCCTGGCCGCGCATGATATTCGTCATGCAGGCCACAATGCTGGTGGCAACGTAGTTCATCATCAGGGTGAACAGCGTTTCGTTGGTGTTCCAGCGGGATTTGAACCAGGCCGGAACAAAGGCCCAGATGGCACCGGCCAGCACACTGCCGATGACCATGGCGGCAAACAGCAGCGGTGCGGGCAGGCTGCTGCCAAAATACACCATGATGAGCGCCGCGACCAGGCCGCCGATCAGCACCTGGCCTTCGCCGCCGATGTTCCAAAAGCGCATCTTAAAGGCAGGAGCCAGTGCAATGGCAATGCACAGCAGGCTGGAAAGATCACGCAGCGCCCAAGAGAAACGGGTGGTGTTCATAAACGTACCGTTCCACATAACGCCGTACACGCTGATGGGGTTCAGGCCGGTAACAAAAAAGATGAAGAACGCATCCACAACAAGTGCCAGCAGGATAGCAATGGCACGCACCAGCACTTTTTGCACAAAGGTGGTACCCTCCCGCTTGGAGATACGCACAAGCGGTTCAGCTGCAGTTTTGCTCATCATTTGCCCTCCTTTTGTACAAGGTTGGTCATGCGCAGGCCAACTTCTTCCTTGGTGGTGGTGCGGGCATCCAGCATGCCGTTGGCTTTGCCGCCGCACAGCACCAGAATGCGGTCACACAGCTCCAGCAGAACGTCCAGGTCCTCGCCAACATAAATCACGGCAACGCCTTTTTCTTTCTGCTCATTCAGCAGGTTGTAAATGGTGTAGGATGTATTGATGTCCAGGCCGCGCACGGCGTAAGCCGTCATCAGCACAATGGGCGAAGCCGCCAGCTCACGGCCAACCAGCACCTTTTGCACGTTGCCGCCGGACAGGCGGGAAACGGGGGTGTTCAGGCCGGGGGTAACCACGCCAAGCTCCTTGCGAATCTTTTCGGCCAGTTCACGCGGGGCACGGTGGTCCACCAGCGGGGAGCGGCCTTCGCCATAGCTTTTCAGCATCATATTGTCCGTCATGCCCATGGTGCCAACCAGGCCCATGCCCAAGCGGTCCTCCGGCACAAAGCTCAGGTGCACACCGGCATCGCGGATATCCTTGGGACTCTTGCCCAGCAGCTCCATCGGCTTGTCCTCTTCGCCGGGGGCAAAAAACTTAACGTCGGAGCCGGATTCGGTATGCTGCAAACCGGCAATGGCTTCCAGCAGTTCTTTCTGGCCGTTGCCGGAAATACCGGCAATGCCCAAAATCTCGCCGCCATACACATCAAAGCTCACATCGTCCAACACGTTGGTACCTTCGGGGCTGCGCACCGAAAGGTGGCTGATAGCCAAACGCCGGGTGGGGTCCTGCGGCGTGGTGCGGTTGATGTTCAGCTCCACCTTCTGGCCCACCATCATCTCAGTCAGGCTGGATTCCGTTGCGGTGGCGGTTTCCACCGTGCCAACGTATTCGCCCTTGCGCAAAATTGCCACGCGGTCCGAAACCGAAAGCACCTCATGCAGCTTGTGGGTAATGATGACCACGGCCTTGCCGTCCGCCTTCATGTTGCGCATCACGGCAAACAGCTTTTCGGTCTCCTGCGGGGTCAGCACGGCGGTGGGTTCGTCCAGGATCAGGATATCTGCACCACGGAACAGCACCTTTACGATTTCCAGCGTCTGCTTCTGGCTCACGCTCATCTCGTACACTTTCTGGTCCAGATCCAGCGCAAACTGGTATTTTTCGCAAATAGCACGGGCTTTGTCCCGCACGCGGCGCAGGTCAAATTTTTCGCCTTTGTCCATGCTCAGGGCAATGTTTTCCACGGCGGTAAACACATCCACCAGTTTGAAGTGCTGGTGAATCATGCCAATGCCAAGGGCAAGGGCATCGCGCGGGGAACGGATATCTGCCGGCTGGCCGTTGACGATGATCTGCCCGCCGTCCGGGTAATAGATACCGGCGATCATATTCATCAGGGTGGTTTTGCCGGAGCCGTTCTCGCCCAGCAGGGACAAAATCTCCCCGCGGCGGATATTCATGGTAACATCATGGTTTGCAATGACCGGGCCAAAAGTTTTGGTTACATGTTCCAGCTGGATGGCGTACTCAGTCTGCGGCATGGGAATGCTCCTCTCTGTAAAAATCCATCATGCGGTGCCGTAAACACCAATAGAGGGAAGCTCTGTTCAGTAACAGGCAGAGCTTCCCTCCATGTCAGTTCAGTTTGTGGGATCAGGCAACCGGGTCTGCATCCTCGGTAATGCCGTCAATGCGCAGGGAGAAATACGGAGCGCTGCGCAGGGTGGATTCAGAGAAGTAACCATCGGTGATGGCTTCCTCGGTATCGCCCTGGTACACAGCAACCGGGGTGCCGGTGGAGTAATCATAGAAAGTCAGGTCGATGGGAGCGGTGGTAACAGTCTCACCGTTGACGGTGAACTTGCTGGTATCAAACACATGCAGGCTGCCATCTTTCAGGGCTGCTTCCACTTCGGCAACCTTCTCGGCAGTGCCTTCGGCAACTTCGGGGCCAAGGTCAGTGATGGCAACAGCGCCTTCGTTGTAACCCTCGGACCAGTTGGTAGCCGGGTTTTCACCGTCCATCATGCTCTTGAACAGGTATTCATAGTAAACTTCCCAAACGTTGGTGGCGGAGGTCAGGGCAGCGGTGGGAGCGGTCTCCAGCATGTCGATGTTGTAACCGACAGAGTAGCAGATCTTGCCGGCATCCTTCTGCTTCTGGGTGGCAGCGGGAGCACCGGTGGAGTCAGCATGCTGACCAATGATCACGCTGCCGTTTGCAATCAGAGCTTCGGCAGCAGCGCCTTCCTTGTCGATATCGAACCAGGAGTTGGTGTACATAACTTCCATGGCAACATTGGGGTAAACGCTCTGCACGCCCAGGAAGAATGCAGTGTAGCCGGAAACAACCTCAGCATAGTTGTAAGCGCCGACATAGCCGATCTTGACCTTGCCGTCAGCGGTAAAGCTGTTGGGCTGGTTCTCCGGGGTCAAGGTGCCGGACTCAACCAGTTCCTGCAGCTTCATACCGGCAACAACACCGGCAACATAGCGGCTCTCATAAACATTGGTGAAAGCGTTCTTGAAGTTATCCAGGCCAGTCAGGGCAGCAAAATCACCGGTCATGGAAACAAAAGTGACATCGGGATACTTTTCAGCTTCTTCTACGATATAGGTCTGGTGGCCGTAAGAGTTGGAAACAACAAGGTTGCAGCCCTGGCCAACCAGGTCTTCTGCAGCGTCAGAGCACTCAGCACCTTCGGGAACCTTGTACTTCCAAACGATCTGGCTGTCGCTCATGCCAAGCTTCTGTGCAGCAGCCTTGATGCCGTTGATATGCGCAGCAGTGTAGCCTTCTGTCTCATCGCCAATCGTGATAACGCCAACCTTCAGGTCGCTGGCAGCTGCATCGGTAGCAGTGGCAGCGTCAGCGGTAGAATCTGCTGCTGCGCTGGATGCAGCGCTGGATGCAGCAGTGCTGCCGCAGGCGGCCATGCTGAGCAGCATAGCTGCGGACAACACAATACCCAACAATTTTTTCATGTGTAAGTGCTCCTTTTCTTTTTACGTCTGGCCCGGCGGCAGCTGCCAGCCGGAGTCACGGTCCTGAAACCAAAAATGCGCCGTTTTGCTGCATGCTTGCAGGAAATCCGACACATTCTTTTCACATATGTTATTGTATACGCGGCAGGGACATTTTTCAATGCTTTGTGAATACGTTGTTAAAAGTTTGTAAATTACGGAACAATTTTCAAATTTCGGCTGCGTTCTGCCAGCAAAACGCACAAGCTTTTAGCCGTAAAGTATGACTTTTGAACAAAAATCTGTGCTTCATCAGCGCTGATGAAGGTAGCGGCGGTCCAGGCCGTGTTTTTCTGCCGCGTTCAGGGCCAGCCACATCAAGGCAACTTCAATGGGGATCATGATGGTGTTTTTGACCATGCCGGTGCTCAGGTAATACAGGTAACCCTTGCCATACAACATAGCTTTCCACACACTGCCCAGCAGCACATTGCTGCCGTAATTGATCAGCAGACGGGTCACGATCAGGCGCGGGATGGTGGGTTTGCGCTGGTAGAGCATAACGCCGTAAATCAGGCCGGACAACATGGCCGTAATCAGATAGCCGGGGAAATACGGCTCGCCATAGCTGGAAAGCAGAAAGCCCAGCGTATCAATGACCGCACCAACGCCCATGCCCACCAGCGGGCCATAACAGGCGCACCCCAGCGAAACCACCACAAAGCTGAAATAGATCTTCAGGCTCTGGCCCAGCAGATAGATGGGGAAGCTTTCCAGAATAATGGCCAGCGCCGTGACCATACCGGCAAAAGCCAGAACGCGGATGTTCTTAAACTCATCGGCGGCCTGCTGCCAATAGGCCGCAGCATACAGCGGGGTACGAACTTGAACGGATTTTTGCATAATAAAATACCTCCATCGTGCGTGTTGCCGCACAAGGGAGGGGAAAGGGCAGGTGTGCAACCACACCCGCCGTTGCACACCTTTATGCAGCAGTGGGATGCGAAACCAGCACCGCGTGCCGGCAGCGGCGTGCACATTGCACTCCCCTGCCCTGCATCTTCGTCCTGCCACAACTCCCCGTTGGTCAGGCACTGCGGCAAAGCGGCGCCATTGCCGCTTTGCCTAACGCGCGGGTTTCTACTCTGCGTAAATATTATTTTACTGCTTTAGTATACCGCACTTTATGCAGATTGCAATAGTTTTTGCTGATTTTTTGTGGAGGGTGGGGGTAGGCTATAAAATTGGGAACGATGCGCATGCGTTTGAGGGTTTTATATGGGGATGGTGGCGTGGTCAGGTGACCCCGCCCTACAGGAAATGGCAGGGCACATCACACTTTTTATCGTTTGCTGCAAAGCCAAAGCCCGCGGAACGATGCGAACATCGTCCCCTACAAATCATTTGCAGCGTTTGTCACAATCGGCAAAATTTCACCCCGGCGGAATGAGGGCATCCCGCCCTGCAGCCACTTTTATTGTTCAGCACATACTTCACAACCAGCACCCTCCCCCAAAATTCCTAATTTTTCGTCCCGCCCGCTCCCCCACCGCCGCCCCCATCAACTCCTCCCTCTTACTTCCTAACGCCTAAGGCAACACCGCACAATTCCCGCCTTGCGGCTTAAGCACCGCTCCGGCAGCTGCCGCACCTCGCTCGCCGTATCGGCACTTAGAATTATGCGGTATTGCCCTAACTAAAAACCGCCCCGGTCAGCCATGCATGGCAAACCGGAGCGGTTGATTTTGTTTATGTTCTGCTGTTCAGCAATTACTTGCCAACCTTTTCCTTCAGGCGGCCGCTTGCCTTAAAGCCAGGGATAGCGGTGGGTTCCAGCTGGCTGGTAACCTTGGTCTTGGGGTTGGTGAAGTTCTTGGTCTGGCGTTCGCGCATTTCAAAGCGGCCAAAGCCTGCAATAGTAACCTTATCACCAGCCTTCAGCACATCGCCGATGGTGCCGAAAATGCCGTCCATAATCTTTTCAACTTCAACGGCAGAAATGCCGGTATCGTTTGCAACTTTGGTAATCAACTGTGATCTGGTCATAACTCGTTATCTCCCTAAGCATATATTTCATCATCAGGCAAGTAACTGCCCCACGTTTTAGTACGCTGATTATTATAAGGAAAATTTCGCGCAGAATCAAGTGATTCTGCCAAAACCTAGCCCAAAAAATCAAAAATTGGCATATCTCACAAAAAGATGCAACAATCCCGCGTTTCTTTCGGGAACGCGTGCATAGCGCACGGGCACCGCCGCAAAACATTTGCTGTACGGCACAAAAACAGGGCAGCAAAGCTCCCCGCAGCACAACGGCTGCCGGGCTTTGCTGCCCCAGGTTGTTTTTCTCTTTTACCCTTGGTTATTTGCCGTTGGCGGCATCGCGGTGCAGGGTGGCGATATCCACCAGCTCCATGCCGCTGATGTCATGGTCGCTGCGCAGGGCATTGACCAGAATGCGGGCGGTATCCAGCGCCGTGATGCACGGGATGGACAGCTCGGTTGCCTTTCGGCGGAACTTGACGGAATCGCGGTGCGGGTCACGGCCATGGGGGCTGGTGGAGATGATGTAATCCACCAGACCGCTTTCCAGCAGATCCAGCACATTCGGGCGTTCTTCGCTCATCTGGCGCACAGTGCTGCAGGGCACCATCTGGCTGTTCAGGTAGCGTGCCGTGCCGGGGGTGCCATAGATCTTATAGCCGTAGTCATGCAGCTTCCAGGCCAGCTCGGCGGCTTCTTTCTTGTCGGAATCCTTGACCGAGATAATTACGCAGGAACCGGGGCCGGGGGTCTTGAACTGGTAACCGGCGGCAACCAAGCCCTTGATCAACGCTTCGTGCATGTTGGGAGCAATGCCCAAAACTTCGCCGGTGGACTTCATTTCGGGGCCCAGCATGGTATCCACACCGTGCAGCTTCAGGAAGCTGTAGACGGGTACTTTAACAGCCACATAGGGGCTCTTGCCGTTGCGCCACAGGCCGGTGCCGTACCCCATATCTTTCAGCTTTTCGCCCAGGGTGCAGCGCACGGCCAGATCGACCATGGGCACACCGGTGACCTTGGAGATATACGGCACAGTACGGGAAGAACGCGGGTTGACCTCGATGACGTAAACCTTGCCGTCCTGCACAGCGTACTGCACATTGACCAGGCCCACAACCTTCAGCTCGCGGGCAAAGCGGCCGGTGTAATCCACCAGGGTATCAATCACATCCTGCGGGAAATTATACGGCGGGTAGACACAGATGGAGTCGCCGGAATGCACGCCGGTGCGCTCGATCTGCTCCATGATGCCGGGCACCAGGTAATCGGTGCCGTCGCAGATGGCGTCAACTTCACATTCGGTGCCGTAGATGTACTTATCCATCAGCACCGGGTGGCTCATGTCCACATGCTTGGTGATAACGCCCATATACTCGATGACATCGCTGGAGTTATAGGCCACGATCATATTCTGGCCGCCCAGAACGTAAGACGGACGCATCAGAACGGGGTAGCCGACCTCCTGGGCAGCCTGCAGGGCTTCGTCCAGGGTAAAGACGGTGCGGCCCGCCGGGCGGGGAATGCCGCAGCGTTCCAACAGCTCATCAAAGCGTTCGCGGTCCTCGGCTTCATCAATGGCATCGGCCGGGGTGCCGTAAATGGGCAGGCCGATCTCATCCATATGCTTTGCCAGCTTGATGGCCGTCTGGCCGCCGAACTGCACCAGGCAGCCGTCCGGCTTTTCGGCAGCGATAATATGGTCAACGCTTTCGGGGTTCAGCGGGTCAAAGTACAGGCGGTCACCGGTATCAAAATCGGTGGAAACCGTTTCAGGGTTGTTGTTGACCAGAATGGCCTCGCAGCCGTGCTTTTTCAGCGTCCAGACTGCGTGGACAGAGCAGTAGTCGAACTCGATGCCCTGGCCGATGCGGATGGGGCCGGATCCAAAGACGAGGATCTTCTTTTTGCCGGTCTTATGGGCATGGATGAACTGCTCGGCCTCGTTCTCCTTATCGCAGGTGGAGTAGAAGTATGGGGTCTTGGCGGCAAACTCGGCAGCGCAGGTATCGACCATCTTGAAGCCGCAGACATAGTTGTCCATCGGCAGCTTTTCGGCACCGGACAGGCGCAGGATGGTTTTATCCAGGAAGCCGTAATGCTTGGCCTCCAGATACTTTTCGCGGGTCAGGGGGCCGTTTTTCAGGCCCAGCTCCAGGTTTGCCAGGTGCTGCATCTTATCCAGGAACCACCAGTCGATCTTGGTGATGTCATAGATGGTCTGGTGCGGCACACCGCGCTTGAGGGCTTCGTATACGCAGAAAGCGCGCTCGGAGTCCTGTACATGCAGGTGTTCAATGACTTCCTCGGTGGTCAGCTTTTCAAAGTCGGACAGGGTCAGGGTGTCCATGCCCAGCTCAATGGAGCTGACTGCCTTCATCATGGCGTGTTCAAAGTTGTTGCCAATGGCCATCACTTCGCCGGTGGCCATCATCTGGGTTCCCAGACTCTTATCGGCGTAAACGAACTTATCAAACGGCCATTTGGGGTATTTGACGACCACATAGTCCAGCGCAGGCTCAAAGCAGGCGCAGGTTTCGCCGGTCACATCGTTGGTGATCTCGTCCAGCGTGTAGCCCAGGGCAATCTTGGTTGCCACCTTGGCGATGGGATAGCCGGTTGCCTTGGAGGCCAGCGCCGAGGAGCGGGACACACGGGGGTTGACCTCGATGACCGCATACTCAAAGCTGTCCGGCTTGAGGGCAAACTGGCAGTTGCAGCCGCCCTCAATGCCCAGCTCGGTGATGATATCCAGCGCGGCGGTACGCAGCATCTGGTATTCCTTATCGGACAGAGTCTGGCTGGGTGCCACAACGATGGAGTCACCGGTATGCACGCCGACAGGGTCCAGGTTTTCCATGTTACATACGGTGATCACATTGCCCTTGTGGTCACGCATCACTTCGTATTCGATCTCTTTCCAACCGGCGATGCACTTTTCCACAAGGATCTGATGGATGGGGGAAAGACGCAGGCCGTTGGTTGCGATCTCGTGCAGCTTTTCAGGGTTTTCGCAGATACCGCCGCCGGTACCGCCCATGGTGAAAGCCGGGCGCACGATAACGGGATAGCCGATAACATCGGCAAACGCCATGGCGGAATCCAGGTCCTCCACCACCTTGGAGGGAATGCAGGGCTGGTTCAGCTTTTCCATGGTATCCTTAAACAGCTGGCGGTCCTCGGCACGGTCAATGGTGTCCGGCTTGCAGGCCAGCAGGCGCACGCCGCTGCGGTCCAAAAAGCCGCTGCGAGCCAGTTCCATGGAAAGGTTCAGGCCCATCTGGCCGCCCAGATTGGGCAGAATGGCGTCCGGCTTTTCCTTTTCAATAATGCGTTCCACAACTTCGGCGGTCAGCGGCTCAATATAAACATGATCCGCAATATCCGGGTCCGTCATGATGGTGGCCGGGTTGGAGTTGACCAGCACGGTCTCAATACCCTCGGATTTCAGAGCACGGCAGGCCTGCGTGCCGGAGTAGTCAAACTCGGCAGCCTGACCGATGATGATAGGGCCGGAACCGATAACCAGCACCTTTTTGATTCTAGGATCTTTCGGCATCTCAACGGCCCCCTTTCACGCGGTTGATGCGGCGGACATTCTGCAAAAAGCGGTCAAACAGGAACTCGGTATCCTTGGGGCCGCCGTTTGCTTCGGGGTGGAACTGCACCGTAAAGCAGTTCCACTGCAGGTATTCAATTCCCTCACAGGTTTTATCGTTGGCGTTCACATGGCTGACGCGGCCGGTACCTGCGGGCAAAGTATCGCCCAGAACCGCATAACCGTGGTTCTGGCTGGTAATAAAGGTACGTTCCAGCGCAAAGTCGGTCACAGGCTGGTTGGCGCCGCGGTGGCCATACTTCATTTTGCAGGTTTTGGCGCCTGCAGCCAGGGCGGTCAGCTGGTGGCCCAGGCAGATGCCGAAAGCTGGGATGCCGGTATCCAGCATATCGCGGATATTGGCGATGACCTGCACGTTTTCTGCCGGGTCACCGGGGCCATTGGAAAGCATCAGGCCATCCGGCGCAAGGGCTTTGAGCTCTGCCAGGGTGGTAGAAGCAGGCAGCACCGTTACACGGCAGCCGCGCTTACACAGGCAGCGCACAATGTTCTTTTTGCAGCCAAGGTCCAGCAGGGCAATGTGCAGCGGTTCTTCGCCCTCCGCCACACCGGCAGTGGGGGCAAAGCACTGCGGCTCGGTGCAGGTCACGGCATCCACCGCGCCGGTCACGGCATAAGCCTTGATGATGGGCATCAGGGCAGCCAGCTTTTCCGGCTCGGTTTCGGGGTCAAACTCGGTGGTAATGGCACCGTTCATAACGCCGCTTTCGCGCAGGATGCGGGTCAGGCTGCGGGTATCAATGCCCTCAATGCCGATAATGCCGTTTTCTTTCAGGAAAGTATCCAGCGTTTCCTCGCTGCGGAAGTTGGAAGGGGTCGTGCATGCTTCGCGCACGATGTAACCCTTTGCCCAGATCTTGCCGCTCTCTTTGTCTTCGCTGTTCATGCCGTAGTTGCCGATCAGCGGGTAGGTCTGGGTAATGATCTGGCCATAGTAGCTGGGGTCGGTCAGCGTTTCTTCAAACCCGACCATACCGGTGGCAAACACAACTTCGCCCACGGTAGTGCCCTGGCAGCCCAGGCTTTTGCCCTTTAAGATCCGGCCATTTGCCAAAATCAGATATGCCTGCATGTTTTGCCTCGCAATCCTTTGTTGTATCGAAATCCGGTTCCGGTTAGAGTTAGGAAGTAGGAGTGAGGAGTTAGGAGTTTATGGTCGGGCGCACACCGTGCGCCCGCCTTTTGAAACAGCCAAGGCCGTTTCCGTCCGCGCAGAGCCTATCTCCCACGCAATAACTCCTACCTCCTACTGCCTAACTCCTAACTCCTAACTCTTTTACAGCGTCTGCTTTGCTGCTTCCTTCATTTTGCGGCTGCCCAGGTGGACCAAGGGCAACTTGCCCTCCTTGCAGATGGGGCACTCTTCGGGAGCATAGTTGGGCAGATCCAGCTTCAGGGCACTGGCCAGGATGGGGATCGGGGACGGAGCTTCGGGGCGGGTACGGTCCACCACGCAGGTGATGCCCAGGCAGATACCGCCGGCTTCTTCGATGACGCGCTTGGTTTCCAGGCTGGAAACACCGGTGGTCACAACATCCTCGGCGATGATGCAGCGCTCGCCCGGATGGATGGCAAAGCGCTTGAGAGTCATCACGTTATCCACGCGCTCGGTAAAGATGGCGCGCTTGCCCAGCTGGCGGCCCAGCTCGTAAGCATACACAATGCCGCCCATGGCAGGGCCAACGATAACGTCAACATCAGTATCCTTCAGCTTTTCTGCCACATGAGCCATAACCTCGGCACACTTATCCGGGTACTGCTGCAGATAGGCCATCTGGCAGTATGCGCCGGAATGACGGCCGGACGAAAGGAGGAAGTGCCCCTCCAAAAATGCTTCACATTCCTTCAAAACTTCGATCGATTCTCTTGCCATGATACTTTCCTCCGTTTATAAAAGCTGTTTTACTATACCACAAGTTGCATAAAATTGCAACATCTTGAATGTTTATACAGGCGAATTCAAAAAATAATGAATAAATAATAAAGAATCCTTGTGGTGGACCGCCGCGCGGTGCGCACTCCACCATTTTTTCATTATTTTTTATTCTCTGGGCAATACCGCATAATTCTAAGTGCCGATACGGCGAGCGAGGTGCGGCAGCTGCTAAGCCAAAAGCGCAGATAATACTGGATGTCTTATCGAGCATTTTGGCAACGCAGATGCCGTGCCGCAGCCGCCGAAGCGGTGCTTAAGCCGCTAGGCGGGAATTGTGCGGTGTTGCCTCTGTTCTTTAACCCGCTTGTCCTCTCGCGCACCCGCGGATCTCATCCAGCGTTTTCACGCCGTGGGCGTCCATCCATTCCCCAATCTCGGCAGTAATGCGAGTGCAGGCTTTCGGGTCCAGGAAGTTTGCGGTGCCCACCTGAACGGCGGCTGCACCGGCCATGATGAACTCCAGCGCATCGCGGCCGGTCAGGATGCCGCCCAGCCCGATGACCGGGATATTGACGGCCCCCACAGCCTGCCACACCATGCGCAGTGCAATGGGGCGGATGGCCGGGCCGGAAAGCCCGGCAAAGGTGTTGTTGAACACCGGGCGGCGCTTTTCCAGATCAATGGCGCAGGCCTGGAAGGTATTGCACAGGCTGATGCCATCGGCACCGGCAGCTTCCACGGCCTTGCACATATCGGGGATGCTCTCTGCCTGGGGGCTGAGCTTGACCACCAGCGGCACAGTGCACACTTTGCGCACAGCGGAAACCACCTCTTCGGCGTCCTTGGCGCGGATGCCGAACGCCAGGCCGCCCTGCTTGACGTTGGGGCAGCTGATGTTCAGTTCCAGCACATCAATGCCTGCGGCGCACAGCTTCTGCACGCCCTCCACGTTTTCCTCAATGGTATGGCCGCCCAGGTTGACCCAGACAGAGGTGCCGCAGGTTTTCATGGCGGGCAGCTCGTTTTCAATAAAGTGCTGCACGCCGGGGTTCTGCAGGCCGATGGAGTTCATCAGGCCGGAGGGAGTTTCCAGCAGGCGCTCGCCGTCGTTGCCGGGCTGACCGTTCAACGTCAGGCCTTTGCCGGAAATGCCGCCCAGCACGCGCAGGTCCTCAATGCCTGCATATTCCGGGCCGAAACCAAAGGTGCCGGAAGCGGCAATGACCGGGCCGGCCAGCTGCTTGCCAAACAGATTTACGCGAAGGTCTGCCATCAGTCAAACACCTCCTCAGCTTTGAACACGGGGCCGTCTTTACATACGGTCTTGGCCCCCACCTTGGTGCGGCAGGTGCAGCCCAGGCAGGCGCCAAGGCCGCAGGCCATCTTGCGTTCCAGGCTGGCCACGCAGGGCGTGCCGCTCTGGGCGCACAGCTGGTATACGCCGCGCATCATCACCATGGGGCCGCAGGTCAGCACCATGGCGAACTGTTCCGGGTGCAGGATGCCGGTTACCAGGCCGTGGTAACCCACCGCGCCGGAATCCGTTGCAATGCTGATGGCGGCGCAGTAAGGAAGGAAAGCTTCCAGCCCATAGGGCTCATCACGGAAGCCGCAGTACAGTTCCGGCTTGCAGCCCGCCGCAGCCAGCTCCTTGCAGAGCTGCAGCAGCGGCGCGGTGCCAATACCGCCGCCCACAACAGCGATCTTGCCGTTTTTGCCGCCTGCCGCCCGGGCGATCGCGGCCACATCAAATCCGTTGCCGCATGGGCCGGTCACCGTCAGGGTGTCGCCCTCTTTCAGGGCGGCCAGCTTCTGGGTTCCCTCACCCTTGACCTGATACAGGAAAGTCAGTGCGCCGGTCGCGGCGTCAAAATCATGCACGCTGATGGGGCGGGACAGGATGGGCGTTTCGTTGGCAGCCCAGGCGCGCAGCATAAAGAACTGCCCCGCCTTGGCCGGGCGGCTGGCATCCGGCCACTGCACCGTCAGGCAGCGGATATCCGCTGCAACGGTACTCTGGCGCAGGACCGTTACCTTACAGCTTGTTGCATTCACCCTGGATATCCTCCTTCATTCGCACGCATTCATTATAAGCAGCTTCATCAAAGGCAACGCCGGGCTGCTTTTTGTAAGCCAGCAGGATGCCGCGGCTGGAGTTGACCACACCGCCGTTGCTGTTGTTCATATACTGGGCAATATCGGCAGCTTTGCCGCCCTGTGCGCCGTAGCCGGGGATCAGGAAGAAGGTCTGGGGGTAAGCAGCGCGGATGGCGGTTGCTTCCTCGGTATGGGTGCCGCCGATGACCAGACCGATGCTGGAATAACCAGATTCGCCGATGTAATCCCTGCCCAGCTCGCTCAGGCTGTCGCCCACCAGGTCGTACACATGGCGGCCGTCCTCCAGCTTTTTATACTCAAAATCTTTTGCGCCGGGGTTGGAGGTGCGGCACAGTACAAACAGGCCCTTGCCCTGTTCCTTGCAGTACGGCAGGTAGGGGCTGATGGAATCCAGGCCCATATAGGGGGCCAGCGTGATGATATCAGCCTCAAAGTCGCCGGTAAAGTGTGCCTTGGCGTACATCTCGGCGGTTTTGGCAATATCGCCGCGCTTGATATCGGCAATGACCGGCAGGCCGGTGGCGCGCACCATCTTCAGGGTTTCGGCGTAAGCGCGCATGCCATCCAGACCAAGGGATTCATAATAAGCGATCTGAACCTTGTAGCAACCTGCGGAAGCCTTGGTGGCTTCAATAATGCGGCGGTTGAATTCCACCACATTTTCACCGGCAGTCTTGGTGTCGTCCACCACATCGGCGGGCAGGTAGCTGAACTCGGTATCCAGACCCACGCACACCGGGCCGTTGGCTGCCACGCTGGCATACAGTTTATCCATGTTGGTCATTGCTGTTCCTCCGTTTTCTGTATCAAAAAAGCTCGTTCTAACTTTTCTGCGGGTTACTGTCTATCTTTCTGGTAGGTCACTTTGCCGCCCTTGATGGTCATCATGACCTGGCCATAGAAGCTTTCGCCGTCATAGGGGCAGTTTTTGCTCTTACTGTGCAGCTCGTCCGCATGTACGGTAAACATGTGGTCGGTATCCACCAGAACAATATCGGCATCAAAGCCGGGCACCAGGCGGCCCTTATGCTCATCCAGGCCAAGCACCTGAGCGGGGCCGGAGCTCATCAAAAAGCTCAGCATTTCCAGCGGCAAGCCCTCCATGCGGCACAATTTGGTGTAGCACACGGCAAAGGCGGTTTCCAGCCCAACCATGCCGGCAGCGCCCTTGGCCTTATCCTCGGCGCTGTGGGGGGCATGGTCGGTGCCGATGCAGCTGACTGTGCCATCCTTAATTGCCGTCACCAGGGCGGCCACATCGTCCGCCTTGCGGATGGGTGGGTTGACCTTATACTGCAGGCGGGAATCATCGAACCACAGGTGGTGCGGGGTCACTTCGCAGCTGACCATTGCACCGCGGCGGCGGCTCTGGCGCACCATATCCACAGATTCTTTGGTGGAAACATGGCACATATGCAGGCGGGTGCCGTAATATTCGGCCAGGTGGCAGTTGCGCACCGTCTCAATGTTTTCGGCCAGGCGGTAATCCCACGGGCTGATCTCGCGGTCCTCTGCGTGGGACATCACGGTCAGACCGCGCTCGGCTGCCACAGCAAACACGCGAGCCATCGTGGCGTTATTCATCACGCCGTTGCCGTCCTCGGTGATAAACTTGATATCATCCGGCAGGTCCAGCAGATGGTCAATGGTGTGGCCGTCAAAGTTTTTGGTAATGGAAACGGTCTGGTTGGCATCACACAGGCCAATCTCGCGCGCTTTCTCCTCCACCTCATGCACGATCTCTGCCGAAGAGCAGACCGGCTTGGTGTTGGGCATCAGGTTGACGAAAGTATATCCGCCTGCCGCTGCAGCCGCAGAGCCGGTGGCAATATCCTCTTTATATTCAAAGCCGGGGGTACGCCAATGGCAGTGGGTATCAATAAACGCGGGCAGAATGGTCAGCCCTTTTGCATTGATCACCTCGCCTGCTTCCGGCAGGTCGGTTCCGATTGCTCTAATTTTGCCGTCCGCGATCAGATAATCGCAGATGCGGCCCTCGTAGTCCCGTGCATTTTTAATCAGCATGGCTGGCCCTCCTTTTGGTGTGGGGTTGCAAGATTCTGTGTGAGAATTTGTGGTGGTTGTGGGCGCGGCAGGAACAGCCTATCCTCACGTTAAGTGCCAACTTTGCGCGGCGCGGCGATAGCTTGTTGGCAGTGGTGCAGGGTTTGCTGCTTCCCCAGCAGTAGGGCCAGGTTGCCTCCTCCACCCATTCGCCGCCTGTTCGGCGGCGGGTGAACAGAGGAACATCCTATCTCCGCGCCAAGTGCCGCCTGCTGCGGTTGCGCTCCGAAACGCGTCTGCGGGCGCAGCGCTCTGCGCTCCGGCTGTTTTTGCACCGCGCTTCGCGCGATTGCGCGGCGATAGCCGCGCAGGCAAAAAAATAACTTTTCCCCAAAAGAGGAAAAGTCAAAAAGAAGCACCTGATACAGCGTGGGGAAGAAACACTGCACCGTGGGTTTTATCGCAGCAGGACAAGCCTTCGCGGATGGATACCATGGCACAGTTCACCCTTTCACATATGATTTTAATTATTGTACCATGCCGGGACAATGGTGTCAACACAACACGAAATGTTGCACCAAGAAGGATTTTTTGTATTTTTGTGTCAACTTTTGGGCAATATGTCAAAACAGCGTGCAAGCCTCTTTTCTCCCAGCGGAACATATCCCGCAGACCTTCTATTTTTGCTGCTGCCATAGCCGCTTTGCCTTTATTTTATCAAAGCAAAACAGCGGTCCCTCCCTTGTGGGAAAGGCCGCCGCTTCAGACAATCCGTTGTCATGCGTTCTCTTTCATCTTCGCGGAGCAATCTCTTCATTCTGCGCAGCATATCGTATTACTTTTTATCTCCGCCAATCTGCTGGTCGATATAATCGTTCAGTTCTTCTATTGCGTCAGCCCACTTTGTATCATCCATGTTGACCTTTTTCCCTGGCCGCGCTGGTTCTGACTGCACTGCTTCCGGTGTGTTCTGTGCCGGTTCTACTGTTTGCACCGGTGCTTCCGTCTGTACCGGCTGCGTGTCATTCTGGCGGGCATTCAGTGCCCCGCTTGCCCCCAAAGCTGCCGTCACTGCAATCAAAGCAACTGCGCAAAGGCCTATCACTTGTTTCTTCATCGTTTCAGCGCCCTCCTTTTTATCTATTACATATTTCCAGCTGCCGAGCCTGCTTTGTTATCATTATCGTATCATTTTTAAGTAACAGTTGTCAATCCTATTTATCTCCATGCTTTTTCTACTCCACAGCTTTTACGGCAGCAAAAAAGCAGCCCCTCCCTTGCGGGAAAGGCTGCTTTTTAGAACAAATCAGTTACAATCAGTTCTGCTTCATCTTAGCGAAGCACTCGCTGCAGTAGACCGGACGGTCTTCGCGCGGCTGGAAGGGCACCTTGCAGGTCTTGCCGCAGCTTGCGCAAACGGCGTCGAACATCTGGCGCTCACCACGGGTAGCGTTCTTGCGGGCATCGCGGCATGCCTTGCAGCGCTGGGGCTGGTTCTCGAAACCACGGCTTGCGTAGAACTCCTGCTCACCGGCGGTCCAAACGAACTCTTTGCCGCAATCTTTGCATACCAAAGTCTTGTCTTCGTACATAGTGGGTATCTCCTCTTTGTTTACTTGCCCGCGGAAGAATTTCAACCAACGCTTGGGGTCACCAATGAACTGATTGCTAAGCTACTGGGGGCATTGTTTATATGTCCAGGCCAAAACGCCTGAATCCAAATTCATTCTCGCACTTCATCACTGCGCAGCTTTTTGCGGGCGCGCATCAGGGCGTTTTCCACCGCTTTGGGGGTGCAGTGCAGCAGTTGGGCTGTCTGGGCGGCGGTGTGCCCCTCCAAACTGGCAAGCAGACTGCCGCGTTCCAGGGGCGAAAGCTGCGTGTTGATGCGTTCCAGCACGGCGGCGCAGCGCTCGTTGGCAATGGCAAGCTCTTCCGGCCCCGGCGCGGCAGAATTTTCCGGCAGGGGCACACTGTTGTTCAGCGGAGCATGCTTTTTGCGGGTGGCACTGCGGCGGGCATCCTGCTGTGCGTTGGCAATACAGGCTGCGGCATACGCGGTAAAGGGGACTTTTTTATCCGCCCGGTAGCTGCGCACGGCATGGAACAGGCCAATCAGCCCTTCCTGCACCGCATCGTCAAAGTCAAGGCCGGGTGCTGCAACGGCAGCGGCGCCTTTGCGTATGGCAGGCATCATGGCGGTGATCAGCGCGGCAATAGCGCTTTCCTCCCCAGCCTGTGCCTGCTGCAGCAGCTCGTCATCCATCTGCTGCGGCATGGCTACTTTCCTCCCTGGATAAATGCGATTGTTCTTATTTTACCGTTTAACGCCGCGTTTGTCAATAAAATTTTGCCCTGTACGTTAAATAATCCCTTCCTCAAGAGAGGGATTTGCCGCACTGTGGCTGCGCCATGCTCCTACCTTCCTTTAAGAACCCCCATCGTCGGCAGATCTCCGCCAATGGAAACGGTTTCAGAGTTGTTCGGCAAATCGGACACTTTACTTTTTTCGGTTTGTAAAATGCTCCAGCAGCTCCACCGCCGCCACAATGATAATTGTTACCGCAAAAACACCCAGCCAGCCAAGGCCCGCTTTGGGCAGCACCTGCATAAACAGTGTTAAATTCATCTTGTTCTCCCCTTTTGTTTAGAGTGTATCTGAAAAGTCGAAAATATCCGTCATTTTCTTTGTTTTCAGATACACCTTATGCAAACAATGTCAGAATCATACCGCCCGCAATCACGGACGCGATCTGACCGGATACATTCACCCCAACGGCGTGCATCAGCAAAAAGTTCTGGTTGTCTTCCTGCAGGCCCATCTTGTTCACCACACGGGCCGACATCGGGAATGCCGAAATGCCCGCTGCACCAATCATGGGGTTGATTTTTTGTTTGGCAAACAGATTATATACCTTGGCCACCAGCACGCCGCCGATGGTATCGAACACAAAGGCCACCAGCCCCAGCGCCAGAATCATCAGGGTCTGCCGATTCAAAAAATACTCTGCCTGCATTTTGGATGCCACCGTCAGCCCCAGCAGCAGGGTAATGAGGTTTGCCAGTACCTTTTGTGCGGTTTCGGACAGGCTGTCCAGCACACCACATTCCCGGATGAGGTTGCCGAACATCAAAAAGCCAACCAGCGCCACACTGCGCGGCACAAACAGCCCAGCCACCATGGTAATAATGATGGGGAACAGGATTTTTGCCGTTTTGCTGACTTGCTTTTCGGCATATGGCATGCGGATCAGGCGCTCTTTTTTGGTCGTCACAAGCCGGATGACCGGCGGCTGGATGATGGGCACCAGCGCCATGTAAGAATACGCCGCCACAATGATGGCCCCCAGATAGTTGGATTCCAGAAAGTTCGCCACAAAGATGGAGGTCGGCCCGTCCGCCGCACCGATCACGGCAATGGAGGCGGCATCTTTGAGTTCAAAGCCCATCAAAGTCGCAGCCCCCAGCGTGAAAAAGATGCCAAACTGCGCCGCCGCCCCAAAAATCATCAGCTTGGGGTTTGAAAGCAGCGGTGTAAAATCAATCATTGCACCAATGCCCACAAACAGCAGCAACGGGAACAGTTCGTTGGCAATGCCAGCATCAAACAGCACATCCAGCGGGCCGACCTCGGTGCCGGTGGACAGCACCTGGGTAACAGCACCGGACAGCGGCAGGTTGACGAGAATGGCCCCAAAGCCCATTGGCAGCAGCAGGGATGGTTCCATCTCCTTTTTGATCGCCAGCCAGATCAACAGGCCGCCGATCCCCCACATAACCACCTGCTGCCATTGCAGGTTCCATAGATTTCCAAACAGTTCTTGCATCCATAGCCCTCCTTGTTTTAATGCAATCTTAATACAAACAGCAAAAAGAAAAAGACTCCTGCCGCGCAGGGGTACTACACCCATGCTCGGCAAAAGTCTTGCGTTATTTCATACAAATTACGGGCTGTCAGCCGTCTTGACGTAACTTGCAGGCGCTGCGCGTCCGCTACTCCCTTTTGCTGGTTTCATTATGCAATATTAATACCGGGATGTCAAGGGGGTTTTGCCGCCGCGCAAAATTCTTTTTCAGCAGCCTGACCTTTTACACATCCGGCCAACGGTGGATCTGGCGCAGATACAAAACCAGACCAAACTCACCGGAGATGGTTTCGGAAAGTGGGAACGCCCACCAGGTCCACCCCAGCCCCAGACGGGACAACAGCCAGAAAATGGGGATCAGGCAGATGATTTCCCGCATAACAGAGATTGCCACGCTGACCTTTGCCGCACCGATTGCCTGGAAAAATACCGGCGTGATAAGGGAAAACACCGCCGAGAAAAAGCTGAGCCCAATAATGCGGGGAATGTAAGGGTGGATTTTGAGCGTATTTGAGGCGTAAAAATCAACGCAAAATAAATCTTGATTTTTTGACAGGCCTGTAGTATACTATACAAGCAACATATGAGCCGGTGTGTTGGAATTGGCAGACGAGACGGACTCAAAATCCGTTGGTGGTGACACCGTGTGGGTTCGACCCCCACCACCGGCACTGATATAAGACCCCAAAAGGCGCAGAGCTTTTTGGGGTCTTTTTTGGCATGGTCACAGGGGTCGAACAGGGCGGCACGGCTAGGCCGCGCACAAAAGTCTCCGGTGGAGACTTTTGAGGCCCACGCCCCCACCGCCGCTTAACAAAACAGCCCGGAACTGCCGCCTGCATTTGCGGTGGTTCCGGGCTGTTGCTTTACCTATTCACCTTGCAGCTGTCAACGTGCGGGTATGGGTTCCTGGAATGCCTTATGGCAACGCCGCACAATTCCCGCCTTGCGGCTTAAGCACCGCTCCGGCAGCTGCGGCACGGCATCTGCCGCACCTCGCTCGCCGTATCGGCACTTAGAATTATGCGGTATTGCCTTATGCCTTTTTGCTGTAATCGCGTGCGCCGTAAATGGCGGTGCCGATGCGCACAATAGTGGCACCCTCGCGGATGGCATCGGGGTAATCCCCGCTCATGCCCATGGAAAGGATATCCATTTTGGCGTTCTCATAATGGCGGTCAGCAGCTTTTGCCAGCAGTTCCCGCATTTGGGCAAAAAACGCGCGGGTCTCATCCGGGGTTGCAGCTGCCGGCGGGATGGCCATCAGGCCGCGCAGGCGGATATGCGGCTGTGCGGCTGCCATATCCAGCAGGGGCCACAGGCTTTCGGCAGAAACGCCAGACTTGCTCTCTTCCCCGCCGATGTTGATCTCGATCAAAATTTCCTGGGTCAGGTTTGCGGCGGCAGCGGCGCGCTCCACCTTTTGCAGCAAATGCTCGCTGTCCACGCTTTCAATCAAAGCCGCACGGCCCACCACTTTGTTGACCTTGTTGGTCTGCAAATGGCCGATAAAATGCCCCGGCTTACCGCAATAAGCGTTGGCGTCGGTCTTTTCCACCAGTTCCTGCACATGGTTTTCGCCAAACAGGTCAATGGGCAGAGCGGCGCTGGCAATCACCTCTTCCACGGTGCGGGTCTTGCAGGCGGCGCACAGCAGAATATCTGCCGGGTCGCGGCCGGCTTCACGCGCAGCGGCAGCCATATTTTCACGGATGCGGGCCACATTTTCGGCCATCATTGTCAGTTGTTCCTGTGTCAGCATGGTTCACATCTCCTGGTAAACGGCACGGCTGCCGCCGATGTATTTGGGGCGGGTGCGGGCGCAGATGATGGGCGCAGCGCCGATCTGCTTGATGGTCAGGCGCACCGGCACGGCCACGCGCTTTAAGTGCATGCCAATCAGCGTACCGCCGATATCAATTCCGGCAGCGGCACGCACTTCCTCCACCAGAACCGGATGTTCAAACGCCTGCCAGCAGTTGGTTGCCCAGCTGCCGCCCGCATGGGGCTGCGGCACGGCGTTCACCTGTTCATAACCATACTTTTCGGCAGCTTCCTGCTCGATGACAATGGCGCGATTCAGGTGTTCGCAGCACTGGGCCGCCAGATAGACGCCCTGCGCTTTGAGCACCGGCAGAATACCCGCCAGCACAGCCGCGGCGGCTTCCATGCTGCTGTCCTTGCCAATATGCCCGCCAACGATCTCGCTGGAAGAGCAGCCGACCACAAAAATATCCCCGGCGCGCAGGTGTGCAGCCGCCAGCAGTTCTTCCGCTGCCTGGCGTGCCTGCGCCGTAATGGCGGCGCAATCCGGTTTTTGAACGGTGTTTTGTTCCATAATCTACCCACCTTTTTCATTTACTGATTCGGCATTATTATAACACGGGATGCAAGGTTTGTACATTCTTAAACGGTTCTAAACCAATCTTACCCCCATACAAAAACGGTGCAGCAAAGCCGCAGCCTGCTGCACCGTTTTGGGGCACTGCTGAAAACAAACTTATTCTCAGCGCTTGATATCGTAATTCATGTTCATCAGGTTGCGGATGGTGGAAACATCATCGGTGATGTTGGCATCGCCATGGATGGTGTGCTTGATGGCGGAGCTTGCCACCGCAAAGTTGACCATATCCATCGGCTTGTAGTTGTGCAGCATGGCGTAAATCAGGCCGCTGGCAAATGCATCACCGCCGCCTACACGGTCCAGAATATTAAAGGTAAACAGCTTGCTTTCAAAGGTATGGTCCTCATACCACATAAAGGCTTTCAGGCTGTTCTCGGAGCCGGAATGGGCATAACGCACATGGCGGGCAATGCACTTGATGTTGGGGTAACGCTCCACAAAGCGCTGGAAGATCTCATCCTGCTGTTCATAGCTGGGCTGTAGGGGCACGCCGTCTTTCCAGTCGCCCTGGGCGTGGTCGGCATCGTCTTTCCACAGGTGGTAAGGCTCAATGCCAAACAGAACATCCACATAGGGCAGGCACTTGGTGCAGTAGTCACGGGCTTCTTCCCAAGTCCACAGGGTGGAGCGGAAGTTGCCGTCGAAGCTGACGGTCAGGCCCTTTTCCTTGGCTTTTTTCAGGCAGGCCATCACAAAATCGGCGCAGTTCTGGCCCAAAGCCGGGGTAATGCCGGAAAGATGCAGCCAGTCAAAGCCGTCCAGCAGGGCGTCCAGATTCACTTTGGAAAGGTCATACTCCGTAAAAGCGGAGTGCTTGCGGTCGTAAGTAACCTTGCTGGGGCGGATGCCGTAACCGGTTTCCAGGTAATAGGTGCCCAGACGGTGGGTCGGGGTTTCCTCCGGGGTGGAAAGGATCATCGGGGTGCAGTGCACATCATTGGAGCGCAGCCAGCGCACCGCACTTTTGCCCAAAGAGTTGTTGGGCACCACGCTGAAAAACGTGCTGTCCACACCCAGGTTGGCAAGAGCCAGGGCAATGTTGGCCTCGCTGCCTCCATAGCTGGCTTCAAAGTTGGAAGCCATACGGATCTTTTCATAGTTCGGCGGGGTCAGGCGCAGCATGACCTCACCAATCGTAATAAATTTAGCCGGGCTGTCGTTATGCAGGAGCAGGGGGTTAAAATGTTCCATAACATCTACCTCTCATTTCTGGCCCCACGGGCAAAACCAGGTCATGGCCCGCCGCAGGGTTTGTTATGTCATATTTATTGTACCGTATTTTCGTCCCGGTTTCAACGATTTTTACACAAACTGCGCTCATATTTTGCGTTCCTTTTCACTGTTGCACAAAAAGGGCGGTACCGGGCGGCAAAAAACATCGCACACCCATGATTTTTTGCTGTCCGGTTCGAATTGCATTTTAATGTCTTTTATTGTATAATAGTAGAAACTGTGCCCTGGCGGCGGCTGCCGCGCGGGGTGTTGATACAATTGCCGCACAAAACAGCGTTCTGACGTTTTATGCGGGCCATAAATCTGGAGGGAGCCAAACATGGCCGAAACAATGCAGGTCTCCGCGCAGCGCGCCTGGACCCACCTGAAAAAATACCAACCGCTGATCCATGAACTTGTCAGCCGCGATCTGAAAGTCAAATACCGCCGCAGCTTTCTGGGTTATATCTGGAGCATTTTGAACCCGCTGCTGATGATGCTGCTGCAAAGCATCATCTTTTCGTACATGTTCCGCAACGATATCCCAAACTTCCCGCTTTACCTGATCTGCGGCAACACCCTGTTTACCTTTTTCAATGAGACCACCAGCATGGGCCTGACTTCTGTTATCCAGAACGCCCCGCTGATCAAAAAGGTGTACATTCCCAAGTTCATCTTCCCCATCAGCCAGGCGGTTTCCCGCTTTGTCACCATGCTGTTCAGCTTTGGTGCGGTTCTGCTGGTCATGATCTTTACCCGTGCCACCTTCTATTGGACCATCTTTTTGAGCTGGCTGCCGCTGGTGCTGCTCTTCTTTTTCAGCTGCGGGCTGGGGCTGCTGCTTTCCGCGCTGGCGGTGTATTTCCGTGATATGATGCACCTGTACAGTATCCTTACCATGGGTTGGATGTACGCCACCCCGCTGTTCTACCCCATCACCGCCCTGCCGGAAACCCTGCAGAAACTGATGAAGCTGAACCCGCTGTACCACTACATCAACCTGTTCCGCAACCTGATGATGTACGGCAACATTCCCGGCCCCAACACCTGGATTGCCTGCATTTTTTGCGCCGTTGCCTCTATGGCTATTGGCCTGTTGGTGTTCCGCAAGCTGCAAAAGAACTTTATCCTGTATATCTGACGTGAGGTAACGTATGGACGAGATTATTAAAGTCAATGACGTTTCCATGCGCTTTAACCTTGCGCAGGAAAAAACTGAGACCCTGAAAGAATACACTGTAAAACTGCTGACCCACAAGCTGTTTTTTAACGAATTTTACGCACTGAAACATGTTTCTTTCAGCATGAAGCGCGGCGAATCCCTGGCGCTGATCGGGCGCAACGGCAGCGGCAAAAGCACCATGCTGAAAGTGATTTCCGGCGTGATGTACCCCTCCGGCGGCAGCGTTGCCGTCAACGGCGAAATTGCCCCCATGATCGAGCTGGGCGCCGGTTTTGACATGGATCTGACCGCGCGGGAAAACATTTTCCTGAACGGCGCGGTGCTTGGCCACGACCGGGACTATATGATGGAGCATTTTGACCGCATCATTGAATTTTCGGAGCTGAAAGATTTTGTGGATGTTCCGGTCAAAAACTTTTCCAGCGGCATGATCGCTCGTTTGGGCTTTTCCATTGCCACTGAAGTACAGGCCGACATTCTGGTTTGTGACGAAGTGCTGGCCGTTGGCGACTTTATGTTCCAGCAGAAATGCCACCGCCGCATGGAAGAGATGCTTTCCAACGGCACCACGCTGCTGTTCGTCAGCCATGATATCAACCAGGTGCAGCAGCTGTGCCAGCGCTCCATCTGGCTGGATCACGGTGTTCTGCGCGGGGATGGGCCATCGCGTGAAGTCTGCGCGGACTATGTGCGCGCTATGGAGGCCGGTGAAACCTGATGGAAAAGCTGCTGACGGTTTCGGTTGCCGCCTATAACGGCGCTGCCACGCTGCAAAAAGCGCTTGAATCCTGCCTGGTGGCGGATGAAAGCCTGCAGGCGCTGCTGGATGTGATCATTATTGATGATGGCTCCACCGATGGCACCGCCGCGCTGGCGCAGGCCTTTGTGCAGGCACACCCCGGCAGTTTCCGGCTGGTGAGCAAGGTGAACGGCGGGTACGGCTCCACGCTGAATACCGCGGTAGAGCTGGCCTCCGGGCGGTACTTTCGCACGCTGGACTGCGATGACTGGTTTGACACCAATGCTTTGCAGACCCTTTTGCGCCGCCTGCAAAACTGCACGGCGGATGCGGTATACACCAACTACCGCACCGTGCAGGAAAACGGCAGCGGAAAGACCTTTGATGTCTGCTGCAAATTTGATACAAACCGTGTGTATGCTGTGGGTGAAGTGCAGCAGGCCACACCTGATTTGTGCATGGAGATGCACGCGCTGACCCTCTGCACCAAAACTCTGCGCGCCGCATGGCGCCCTATGCCGGAGCATTGCAGCTACACGGATATGGGCTATACGTTTGTTGGCATGGCTGCGGCGCAGACCATCTGCTTTGTGCCGGTGGTTCTGTACCAGTACCGCCTGGGGCGGGATGGCCAGAGCGTGAGCATGGCCAGCTACCGCGCCCACACGCAGGATTACATCCGCGTAGCGCGCATTCTGTTGGATGTTGCCGAACCGCTGGCCGCACAGCCTGCCCCCGCCGGGCGGGACCTGCTGCTGGTGCAGCGGGCGCGGGATGTGGCGCAGTACCTGATTGAGCTGTACCTGCGCTTTTCCCCCGACCGTGAAACCGGCCTGGCCCTGCGCCGGTATGACGAGATGCTGTGCCAGACTTACCCACACATCGCTGCCATGATGACCAACAAAAACACCCGTCTGCTGCGGGCCGGGCGTTACCTGCCCTACCGCACATTGAGCGCATGGGCGCGCGGAAAACAATCCAATGGCGGCATTTTATAATGCTGTGCCGGATACTTGAATACTTTGCCGGATATGATAAGGCAAAAAGTGAAAGGAGAATACCGTATGCTGCTGCAAAAGCTGCTTTGGCCCCGCGTGGGCATATGCACCGAGGACCGACTGTATTACCGTATGAAAGCCCCCAGCTTCCGCGATGAGGGGGATATCCTGCGCATTGAGCAGGGCGAACGCGTCTGCTTTGATACCTACTTTAACAGCGTCAGCGCAGACAAATGGCGCCGCTACACCGCCGCGCAGAATTTTTCGCTGCGGCTGAAACTGAGCGGCAAGCTGCGCGTTGTGCTGTGCAGCCGCCATTTCATCAACAGCCAGAGCGTGCGCACCGTGCTGGCCGAAAAAGTAGTGCAGGCGGATTCCGTGCAGGAATTCTGCTTCGATTTTCCCAAGGGCGCTGACGGCATGCTGTTTTTTGAGCTGCAGGCCCTGAGCGGCAATGCCGCCTATTGCGGCGGCGCTTATGAGTGCGATGCCGCTGAAAAGGATGTGCAGCCCGTCAAAATCGGCGTGGATATCTGCACCTTCCGCCGGGAGCCGTTCGTTATGGGCAACATTGCCCGCATGCGCAGCGATATTTTGGAAAACGCCGCCAGCCCGCTGCACAACCACCTGGAAGTGTTTGTTTCCGATAACGGCCAGACGCTGGATTACGATAAGCTGAACAGCGATACCGTGCATGTTGTGCCCAACGCCAATGTGGGCGGTGCCGGCGGCTTTACCCGCGGCATGATCGAGATCCTGAAAGCCAACGAAAATGGCGCAGGCGTTACCCATGTACTGGTCATGGATGATGACATTGTGCTGGATACCGATGTGCTTCTGCGCACCTACACCCTGCTGAGTCTGCGCAAGCCGGAATATGCGGATGTATTTGTCGGCGGTGCCATGCTGCGGCTGGACCGCCCTAACATTCAGGTAGAAAACGGCGCCGCCTGGAACCAGGGCCAGTTGATCAGCCACAAAGCCAACTTTGATCTGACCAAGGTTGACCTGTGCGTTGCCAATGAGCTGGAAGAACACCATGAGTATAACGCCTGGTGGTACTGCTGCATCCCCATTGCCGTTGTGCGGCCGGACAACCTGCCCATGCCCATCTTTATCCGCGGCGATGACATTGAATACGGCTTACGCAACTGCAAACGCCTGGTCACCCTGAACGGCATCTGCGTATGGCATGAGCCGTTTGAGAGCAAGTATTCTTCCTCGATGTACTACTACATCCTGCGCAACCAGTGCATTGACAACAGCATGCACTGCCCCGGCTATGATGCCAACGCCCTGAAAGCCGACCTGCGCAGCCAGGTGATGGGCGAAGTGAACCGCTACCGCTATAAGAATGCTGACCTGCTGATCCGCGGCGTGCGCGACTTTTTGAAAGGCATTGACTGGCTGGAGCAGACCGATGCCGAAGCCCTGCACAAAGAGATTATGGCATATGGCTACAAGGCCCAGCCGGTGGACCAGCTGGATGTTCCGTTTGATTATTCCCGCTACCTGTACGCCACCAAAGAGGAAGAAAAAAACAAGGGCAAGCTGAAAAACCTCAAGGTCAAGCTGACCCGCAACGGCTGGCTGGTGCCCCCCACCCGCGAAAACACCGTTGTGAGCATGATGCACATGACCGCCTACAATGCTTACCGCGTGCAGAAGGTACTGAACTATGATTCCAACTCCCAGAAAGGCTTTGTGACCGAGCGCAGCAAGGAAGAATACAGCCGCTGCGTGCGCGAGATGAAAGCCTGCATGAAGGAGATCGACGCCCAGTTTGACGCTGCCGCCCAGAGCTACCGCGAGCGCTGCGGCGAAGTGCGCAGTCTGGACTTCTGGAAAAAGTATCTGAACCTGGACAAGTAATTTTACCGGGCCTATCCCCGGTTTTCCCTGGAAAGGAATCTTACACTTATGGCCAAAAAAAAGGCAAATTCGTTTGTTCTTACCATTGCGGGCATTGCTGCTGCCACCGTGATCGGCGTGGTCGGGGTCAAGCTGACCCCTGCCCCGCATGTGATTTTCAGCCTGGCCCCCAGCGCAGAACCACAGGCTACCGCTGAGCCGGATCCCATCAGCTGCGTGCTGGCCGGTACCGGGCAGGTTGTGGATTTTGCGGATCCCGGCGCAGAGGAATATGTTTCCCTGCTGGACACCGACAGCCAGAGCCTGACCGAGCGCTATGCCCTGCCCGCTTTGGAGCGGATGACCCAGTCCGACACCGAAAGCCTGATTGCCCCTTTGCAGGTCATCCAGCGCATTCAGACCCTCGGTATTGACCCTGCCACCTTTGATACCCCGGAGGCCAACTGGAAAAACCTGTACAACTCTGTCATGACCCGGCTGGCCCCCCTGGCCACCGCCGAAACCGCCCAGGCTGTGAATTTTACCGGTTCCAGCCTGGCAGAACTGAATGACTTTCTGGCAGCCAACCCCGGCAGCACGGTGGAGGTCATCTCCCCTGCTCTGGTGATGGATGCCACCCTGGTGGTACCCACTGGTACGATCCTGCACGGCAACGGCGCAGTGCTGACCCCCGGCAATGAAACGCTGGACAAAGCCATTGTTCTGGACCAGGCGGAAAATACCGCCGTGACCGGCTTTGTCATCAACGGCGGGTGCAATTACGGTGTGTATGTTAAGAATTCCAGCAGTTTCTATCTGGCTGACCTTGACATCAGCAATGTTTCCCTCAAGGGCCTTTGCGTTATGGGGGAGAACACCGGCTTTGCACTGGTCAATAACAGCATCCATGAAAACCAGAATGGTGCCATCTTCCTGAACGGCGAGATCAGCAATGGCGTGATCGAGGGCAACCGCATTGAAAATAACTCTGGTGCCCGCAACCTGACCGCCGGGCTGGTGCTCTGCTCCATGCCCATTGAGGACATTGAGACCGCCTACAATCCGTTCCCGGATGAAATGCTGTACAATATTTTACAGTCTCCCCATCAGCTGGTTGTGCGCGGCAACACGGTTGCGCAGAACCATTCCTCCGGCATTTATTCGGAAAGCGGTTACCTGAACTATTATGTAGAGAACACGATCTACAAGAACGAAAAAGAGGGCATGTGCCTGGATTACGGCTCCTTCGGCAACTACATTACCGGATGTGAGATCCGCCAGAACGGCGGCCGCAACCGCATGAGTGATGAGGATCTGGAAGCCGACTTTATTCTGGATCAGGGCCGCATGGCGGATGGTTCCTCCCCCGCCAAGCTGCCCGGCATCTCGCTGGATAACACCGCCTACAACACCATTTACGGCAACATTGTGCGGGACAATTACGGTTCCGGCATCAAGGCTGTGCGCTCGGCGTTCAGCAACACCATTCTGTGCAACCAGATCATTGACAACAACCGGGGTGCCAGCGATACCTTCCACTTCTTTGGTATTGAGCTCAGCACTGACCTGAACGCGGATGAAGCCGTGCAGGGCCTGGATTTTACCCCCTGCTATGAGAACATCATTGCCCGCAACACCATTTCCGGCGGGCATTACGCCGGGGTGTTTATGGGCGAAGATGCGTTCATGAATGATATTTTTGACAATACCTTTATGGACTGCACTGACTGGGCTATGGAATCCCTGAGTGAAAAATACAACTCTACCCTGAACAATATGGCAAACATGCCCACCCGCGGGATTGAACTTTCTAACGGTCAGGGCTGATGCCGCGAGGCTGCTACATGAAACAAACACTGCAAAACCGTTTCCCGCGCCGGTGGCTGCTGCTGGCTTTTGTGCTGAACTTTGCCATTGCCGCGGCTGCACTGCTGCCCTACATGATACGGGACGGCGGCCTGCTGTTGGTTGCGGCGGATTTTGACGCAGAACAGCTCTCCTACAACATGCTGTGCAACAACGCCATCAAAAGCGGCGAGGTGCTGTGGAACTGGCGCATTGATATTGGTTCAGACTTTGTATCCTCGTTCAGCTTTTACACCCTTGGCAGCCCGTTTTTCTGGCTGAGCTTTCTCTTCCCCGCCAGCGCGTTTCCTTATCTGGTCGGCTGGATCTATATGCTCAAATATGCTGTTGCCGGGCTGACCTCGTTTGCCTACTTCCGCCGCAGTGCCAGCGAGAAAAGCGCCCTGCTTGGCAGTGTGTTGTATGCATTTTCCGGTTTTTCCTGCATCAACGTGGTGTTCTATCACTTCCATGATGTGATTGCCCTGTTCCCGCTTTTGATGCTGGGGCTGGACAAACGCATGCAAGAGGGCAAAAAAGCTCCGTTCCTGTTTGCCGTTACCATCAACGCGCTGGTCAACTATTACTTCTTTATCGGGGAAGTTTTCTTCCTGGTGTTTTACTATATTACGCGGTATCTTTTTGGCGGCGAGGACGCACGCCCCGGCGCGGATCTGCGCAAAAATGCCCGCAAAATTCCGGCCTGCATCCTGGAAGGCTGTCTGGGCGTCGGCATGGCGGGGGTACTGTTCATCCCCTCCATTGCGGCGGTGCTCAATAATCCCCGCGTATCGGATCACATCAGCTTGAGCCAACTGACCTTTGACTGGCCCAATTACCTGCAAATGCTGCGGGCGCTCTTCTTCCCGGCGGAGAATATGTTCAATTTTTCCGCTGTGGTGCATGATAACTGGTATTCCATCGCGGCGTACCTGCCCTTGGCAGGCGTCTGCCTGGTTCTGGCTTATCTGCTGCGCTGGAAGTGGGACTGGCTGCATGTGCTGCTGGTGGGGCTGTTCCTTGTAGCAGCCAGCCCGGTCAGCAACAGTCTGTTCGTCATGTTCACCAGCGAGCCGTACCGCCGCTGGTATTACATGATGGTGTTCCTGCTGGTGCTGGCCACCATCAAGGTGCTGGACCATCTGCAGGACTACCCTTGGCGTGCGGGCTGCGGTATTTCGGCTGCAGTCATCGCCGCTATCACGCTGTATCTGTACGTCAAGCGCGATACCATAGTGTATCGCAAATACTGGCTGGTTGTGTTGACATTGATTGCCATCGGCGGCGTGGTTCTTCTGTTTGCTGCCCTGGGCGGGGTGCGGCGGCTGCGCCTGCGCCGCCCCATGGCTGCCCTGACAGCCTGCACCGCTCTGGTTGCTGCACTGACCACCGGTTTTACCGTGGGCACCTATCAGCGTGCCTACACCCAAACGATCGGCCTGACCACCACAGAAATTTATGGTGACGTTATCCACAGCGGCGACGGCCTGCCTGATGCCCTGCCCTACCGCTATTATTTCTGGGAGCCGTATTCCAACCGCGGCATGGCGGCTTACCTGCCGGACCGTACCTCCTTTTTGAGCACGCTTTCCCCCTCCATCTTTACACTGTATGATGCCCTGGGGGACGAGCGCCACGCCATTACCCCCGCCGGGCCGGAGGGCACCAACGAGCTGCTTTCCGTTGGGTATTATATCCGCAACAACTCCGACTGGCCGGATGAAATCTACACCAGTTTTTCCAACGGTCACGAGCAGATCAACGTCTATCAGGATTCCCACGCCCTGCCCATCGGCTTCTGCTATGATACCTACATGACCCGCAGTGAGTTTGACGAGATTGACCCCGCCGAGCGCGCCCACTCCATGTTAAAGACCCTTGTGGTGGCAGACGAGGACGAAGCCACGGTTTCCACCATACTGCGCCACTATGATGCCGCGCTGGATGGTAAGATCAGCCAGGAAAACAAGTATGCCGACATGGACAAGCGCCGCGAAGCCTGCACCGATGTGTTTGATTATGGCACAGACTATTTTTATTCCGAAATCACATCCGGCAGCGAGCAGTACGCATTTTTCAGTGTTCCCTATGACAAGGCGTGGAGCGCCACGGTCAACGGCGAATCTGCAGAGATCCTGAACATCAACGGCCTGATGGCCGTCAAGGTGAATGCCGGTAAAAACTGTATTCGTTTCCACTATTCCCCCACCCCGCTCTGGTGCGGGATCGGGGTCAGCGCCATTAGCATTCTGCTGACGGCAATTTACCTGCTGGCCGGGCGGCGCAGCAGAAAAAGCAAAAAAGAGGTGCTGTAAACCATGAAGGCTACCCGCGAGAATCCGATCCTGTACATCGTGATCCCCTGCTATAACGAGCAGGAGGTTCTGCCCATTACCAGCAAGCTGTTTTTGAAAAAGATCACCGACCTGGTTGCCGCCGGTAAAATCAGCGATGACAGCCGCGTGCTGTTTGTCAACGATGGCTCCAAGGACAAAACCTGGTCCATCATCTGCGACCTGGCCAAGAGCGACAAGCATTACATCGGCATCAGCCAGAGCCGCAACCGCGGTCACCAGAACGCAGTGCTGGCCGGTTTGATGGAAGCCAAGGACAAGTGCGATATCACCATCTCCATTGACTGCGACGGTCAGGACGATATCAACGCCATGGACGCCATGGTAGATGCCTATGTGAACGATGGCTGCGAAGTTGTGTACGGCGTGCGCTCCAAGCGCGATACGGATACCTTCTTCAAGCGCTTTACGGCAGAAAGCTTCTACAAGCTGCTGAACGCCATGGGGGCCGAGGTTGTTTACAACCACGCGGACTACCGCCTGATGAGCGCCCGCGTGCTGCATGAGTTTGCCAATTTCAAGGAGGTCAACCTGTTCCTGCGCGGCATGGTGCCGCTGGTGGGCTTTAAATCCACCAGCGTTGCTTACGAGCGCCACGAGCGCATTGCGGGTGAAAGCCACTATCCCCTGTCCAAAATGCTGTCCCTTGCGTTTGACGGCATCACCAGCCTTTCCGTCAAGCCCATCCGGTTCATTACCGGGTTTGGCGTTATTGTGGCGCTCATCAGCTTTATCGGCGTGATCTGGGCCATTGTGGAAGCGCTGCTGGGTGCCACCGTATCCGGCTGGGCCAGCATGACCAGCATCATCTGCTTTGTTTCCGGCGTACAGCTGATCTGCCTGGGCGTGATCGGCGAGTACATCGGCAAGATCTACATGGAAACCAAGCGCCGCCCCCGCTACATCATCAGTGACCGCACGTGGGATGAGGATGAGAAGTAATCGGCTGGGCAGAGTTACGCCTGTTTGCTTTACCTAATATAGCACCAACAAAATAAATTTGTGCCGCGCGTTTTGCCCCTTGTATGGGGGGTGGGACGCGCGGCCTTTTTTGTTGTTTCGGAGGTTTCCATGCTCACGGTTGACTCATTTTGCAGGAGAGTATTTGCGCCGCGGCCCACCGACATGATTCTTTAGGCAACACCGCACAATTCCCGCCTTGCGGCTTAAGCACCGCTCCGGCAGC
>ENA-OUQI01000332-OUQI01000332.1-human-gut-metagenome-genome-assembly--contig:-NODE-332-length-39283-cov-8.768227_pt1 | contig 39283 bp, 33 predicted proteins | sample MGYA00237953_ERZ548840 | MGnify/ENA primary metagenome ERZ548840 (study PRJEB26490, sample SAMN05194690) | human gut metagenome | biome: terrestrial biome; feature: human-associated habitat; material... | reverse complement strand
ACCACGGAGCTCTTACATGGAGCACAGACCTGAACGCTGCATACATGAAGATGGAATCCGTTGAATTCTATGCACAGCTGCTGTATCAGAGCAAACTGCTCGGTGGCCCGAAGGAATTCGACAAAGAAAATATCAAGAAACTGTATGAAATCCGTCGTAAATTCGGTATGCCAGGAAAACATCCTGCAAACCTTTGCCAGAACAAAGATGGTGTTAACTGTCATAACTGCGGTGGCGCTTGTCACAGCCAGGATTACAAACAGTTCCCAGGATATCAGTATGATTTCGTAGGAAGCGAAACTAAAGCAGAAGCTCCGGCAGCTACAGGAGCAGCTGATGCAGAACTGGTTGCAAACATCACAAAACAGGTTATGGCACAGCTTGGAATGAAATAATCCATTCCATATTAAGTGGTAGACATTAAAGGAGGACAATCTCATGCCAATTAGTGAGAGCATGGTACAGGACATTGTACAGGAAGTAATGGCAAAAATGCAGATTGCAGATGCTCCGACAGGAAAACATGGTATCTTCAAAGATATGAACGATGCAATTGAGGCTGCTAAGAAGTCTGAACTGATCGTTAAGAAGATGTCCATGGATCAGAGAGAAAAAATCATCACCTGCATCCGTAAAAAAATCAAAGAAAACGCAGAAGTTATGGCTCGTATGGGCGTTGATGAAACAGGAATGGGTAACGTAGGAGACAAGATCCTGAAACATCATCTGGTAGCAGACAAAACACCTGGTACAGAAGACATCACAACAACTGCATGGTCAGGAGACAGAGGACTTACTCTGATCGAGATGGGACCATTTGGTGTAATCGGTGCGATCACACCTTGTACCAACCCGAGTGAAACAATCCTCTGCAATACAATGGGTATGCTGGCTGGCGGAAATACAGTAGTATTCAACCCGCATCCGGCAGCAATCAAGACCTCTATCTTTGCAATCAATCTGGTAAACGAAGCTTCTCTTGAAGCTGGCGGACCGGACAATATTGCAGTAACAGTAGAGAAACCTACGCTTGAAACAAGCAATATCATGATGAAACATAAAGATATTCCGCTGATCGCAGCAACAGGCGGCCCTGGAGTTGTTACAGCAGTTCTTTCCTCCGGTAAGAGAGGAATCGGAGCTGGTGCAGGTAACCCACCGGCAGTTGTTGATGAAACAGCTGATATCCGTAAAGCAGCACAGGACATCGTAAACGGATGTACATTTGATAACAACCTTCCATGTATCGCAGAGAAGGAAGTTGTAGCTGTATCTTCTGTAGTAGATGAACTGATGCATTACATGCTGACAGAAAACGACTGCTACCTGGCTTCCAAAGAAGAACAGGACAAATTAACAGAAGTTGTTCTGGCAGGCGGTAAACTGAACCGTAAATGTGTAGGTCGTGATGCAAGAACACTTCTTTCCATGATCGGAGTAAACGCACCGGCAAATATCCGTTGCATCATCTTCGAAGGACCGAAGGAACATCCGCTTATCACAACAGAGCTTATGATGCCAATCCTTGGAATCGTAAGAGCAAAAGATTTTGATGATGCTGTAGAACAGGCTGTATGGCTTGAACATGGCAACCGTCATTCAGCACACATCCATTCCAAGAATGTTGACAACATTACCAAATATGCGAAAGCAATCGATACAGCAATCCTTGTTAAGAATGGCCCGTCCTATTCTGCACTTGGATTTGGTGGAGAAGGTTACTGTACTTTCACAATCGCAAGCCGTACAGGTGAGGGACTTACAAGTGCAAGCACCTTTACAAAGAGAAGACGCTGCGTAATGTCAGACAGCCTTTGCATTCGCTAATCAGGAGGAAATATTAAAATGGATATGAACAATGTAAATATCGAAGAAATTGTAAAACAGGTTCTTTCCGGAATGACCGGAAATGCACCGGCTGCAGCAGCAGCTCCGGCAGCAGCAGCTCCAGTAGCTCCGACAGCTGACCCGGTAATCCCAAAAACAGCACATGTTGCAATGCTTACAGCACTGGAACATTATGAAATCAAAGAATTCCCAATGCCGGAAGTTGGCGATGACGATATCCTTGTTAAAGTAGAAGGATGCGGTATCTGCGGTACTGACGCACACGAATTCAAAAGAGATCCATTTGGCCTGATCCCGGTTGCTCTTGGACATGAGGGAACTGGTGAAATCGTAAAAATGGGTAAAAACGTTAAAGTTGATACAGCTGGAAAACCAGTTAAAGTCGGCGATAAAGTTGTTACATGTATGATCTTCAAAGATGATCCGGAAATCACAATGTTCGACCTCAACAAGAAAAACGTTGGTGGAGCTGATGTATACGGACTTCTTCCAGATGATGATGTACATCTTAACGGATGGTTCTCTGATTACATCCTGATCAGAGGCGGATCCTTCGGATCTACATTCTTCAACGTAAGTGATCTGGATCTGGATTCCCGTATCCTGATCGAGCCATGTGCAGTACTTATCCATGCAGTTGAAAGAGCAAAAACAACAGGAATCCTGAAATTCAACTCAAGAGTTGTTGTTCAGGGATGCGGACCGATCGGTCTTATCTGCATCGCTATCCTTCGTACAATGGGTGTTGAAAACATCTGTGCAGTAGATGGAAACGCAAAACGTCTTGAATTTGCTAAGAAGATGGGCGCTGAAGTATCCGTAGACTTCACACAGTACAAAGGAATCGAAGCTCTTACAGAAGCTGTTAAAGAAGCTCAGGGCGGACATCTTGCAGACTTTGCATTCCAGTGCACAGGTAACCCGCACGCACATGCAAACATCTACAAATTCATCCGTAACGGCGGCGGTCTTTGCGAACTTGGTTTCTTCATCAATGGTGGAGATGCTACAATCAACCCGCACTTCGATCTCTGCTCCAAAGAAATCAATCTGGTTGGTTCCTGGGTATACACACTGAGAGATTATGCTACAACATTTGATTTCCTCAAGAGAGCAAAAGCAATCGGACTTCCGATGTCTGATCTGATCACAGACAGATTCCCGCTTGAGCAGATCAATGAAGCTCATAAGACTAACCTTGCAATGACAGGTCTTAAGATCGCGATCATTAATAAATAATCCGGAAATAAAGGAGAAGCAAAATGGCAGAAGCTGTAGGAATTTTGGAAGTATTCGGGCTGGCGACAGCCTTTGTAGCGGCAGATGCAGGATGCAAGGCAGCCAATGTCCGCCTGGAGGTGTTCGATAAGAACAAACCTGCAAACGCTGACAGCCTGCCAGTACCGCTTCTGGTATGCATCAAATTCCGCGGAAGCGTCGAAGACGTAACCGCAGCTGTGGAAGCAGGAATGGCAGAAGCAAACCGGAGAACTGGTGTAGTGCAGCACTACGTAATACCGAATCCTACCGAGGATACGGTAAAGATGCTGAAAATCAGCGCCCTGGATAAAAGCTGACAGCTGATATCCCTGGCATATTAGAAATCAATTAACGAACAATGATTCAGGAGGAAGAAACAATGGCACAGGAAGCTTTAGGAATGGTAGAAACCAGAGGACTGACAGCAGCAATCGAAGCAGCTGATGCAATGACAAAAGCAGCAGAAGTAGCACTGGTAGGAACAGAAAAAATCGGATCCGGACTGGTAACAGTTATGGTTCGCGGTGATGTCGGAGCAGTTAAAGCAGCTGTAGAAAGCGGAAGCGCAGCAGCATCCAGACTTGGAGAACTGGTTGCTACACATGTAATTCCGAGACCACACACAGACGTAGAAAAAATTCTTCCAAAGATCTGATAAGTTACATATCTTATCTGAAGGAGTTCGCTCATGAGTAAAGCATATGGTTTTATCGAAATCACAGGTGTCGTAGCTGCGATCAATGCACTCGATATCATGTGTAAAACTGCAGACGTTGAGCTGGCGTCATGGGAACGTAAGCTGGGCGGACGACTGGTAACTCTTATTGTAGAAGGCGATGTATCAGCAGTAAACGAAGCAGTCGAAGCTGCTGTGGCAGGCGCAATAAAGAAACCGGCGAGTTATGCAGTAATCGCACGGCCTCACGAAGAAATTGTCAAGCTCGTGGAGTTAAGTGCAAGCCGTTGGAAGAAAAAAACTGACGAAACAAAAAAAGAAAATAAATAATAATTTTCATTTATCCATAAGGAGGAAATAATCATGACACAGGAAGCTTTAGGAATGGTAGAAACCAGAGGACTTACAGCAGCAATCGAAGCAGCTGACCAGATGTGCAAAGCAGCTAACGTAGCACTCGTTGGAACAGAAAAAATCGGATCCGGACTGGTAACAGTTATGGTTCGTGGAGATGTAGGAGCTGTTAAATCTGCAGTAGAAAGCGGAAGCGCAGCAGCATCCAGACTTGGAGAACTCGTTGCTACACATGTAATCCCGAGACCACACACAGACGTAGAAAAAATCCTTCCGGTACTGAAATAATATATTTCCTGAAAACGGAAGAAAGCAGGTGTAATCTTGGAATCAAAAAACATCGAACTGATCACAAAGATGGTAATTGATGCCATCAATCAGTCTGAAGACAAAGGCAACGGCTTCATGGTTCCAATCGGTGTATCTGCAAGACACGTTCATCTGACTCAGGAACACGTAGAAGCATTATTTGGACCAGGATATCAGCTCACAAAGAAAAAAGATCTTATGGGTGGACAGTTTGCATCAAATGAAACTGTTACGATCGTTGGTCTGAAGCTCCGTGCGATCGAGAAAGTTCGTGTACTCGGACCAGTCCGCAGTGCAACACAGGTTGAGGTATCTGCGACAGATGCTATCAAACTTGGAATGAACGTTCCGGTACGTATGTCCGGAGATATTGCAGGAAGCGCACCGATCGCGATCGTTGGACCGAAGGGTGCTATTTATCTGAAAGAGGGATGTATCGTGGCTATGCGTCACATCCACATGTCTCCGAAGGATGCACAGGCAGCCGGAGTGAAAAACGGTGATATCGTATCTGTCAAAGCAGATAATGAGCGCGGAACAATCTTTAATCATGTTGCAATTCGTGTAGACGACAGCTTTACACTGGAAATGCATATTGATACAGATGAAGCGAATGCAGCAAAGATTGCCACAGGCAATACAGTTACCATCATAAAGTAAATAATTCCTCAGAATCAGCCGGTGGCAGTTACGCCACCGGCATAGAGGGATTATAGGAATAACATGCGGAGGCACACACATGATAGTAGGTAAAGTAGTTGGAAGCGTGGTTTCCACGCGGAAGAGCGACAAGTTAATAGGACAGAAATTCATGATCGTGGAGCCGGTGCATCATATGAAAGCTGACTTATCCCAGATCGTTGCAATCGATATTATCGGTGCAGGTATCGGGGAATATGTGTTGGTGGCACAAGGAAGCGCAGCAAGAATTGGCTGCGGCGAAGAAACAGCACCGATCGATGCGGCAATAGTCGGAATCGTCGATGATGGTGCAGGATTGGAGTAACGCCATGGAAATCAAAGATTTACAGAAAATTATGCAGGACAATGGTGTTGTAGGTGCAGGTGGTGCCGGATTCCCGTCATATGCCAAGCTTACAGACAAGGCGGACACAATTCTTTTGAACTGTGCCGAGTGTGAACCATTGCTGAAACTTCATAGACAGCTGCTTGAAAAACATGCATATGAGATTATGAAAACTTTCCATACGGTTATGGAGACAGTTGGTGCTTCACAGGCCATTATCGGAATCAAGAAATCATATGTACAGACAGTTAAAGCACTGCAGCAGCACATTGAAGAATTCCCTGGTCTGAAACTTCATCTTCTTGATGAAGTATATCCGATGGGTGATGAAGTTGTGCTGATCTATGAAGCAACCGGACGTGTATGCAGACCAGGCGGACTGCCGATTGAGCAGGGCGTCATCGTATTCAACGTAGAGACGATCTACAATGTATATCAGGCACTGGAATCCCAGAAACCTGTTACAGAAAAATACGTATCAGTCGTAGCAGAAGTTGAACATCCGGTTACAGTTAAAGTACCGCTTGGATGTACTTTAGACGAAGTAGTAGCACAGGCTGGAAATGTAACAACCAAAGATCCTGTTTACTTTGTTGGCGGCCCTATGATGGGACGTATCGGCAGCGGATCAGATCCGGTGACCAAAACAACAAACGCAGTTCTTGTTCTTCCTAGAGATCATCAGATCGTTATGAAGAAACAGAGAACTTCAGCAATCGATTTAAAACGTGCAGCATCTATCTGCTGCCAGTGTAATACCTGTACGGACCTTTGCCCGAGACATAATCTTGGACATCCGATCGATCCGGCCCGCTTTATGAGAGCAGCATCTGCCGGAGATTTCAGAGATGTAAACCCATACATCGATTCTGCATTCTGCAGTTCCTGCGGTGTATGTGAGATGTATGCCTGCCCACAGAGTCTTGCACCAAGAACACTTCTTGCAGACATGAAGGGTGGACTTCGTAAAGCAGGTATCAGACCTCCTCAGGGAGTACAGCCGGTACCGGTACAGCCTTCACGTGAATATCGTAAGGTTCCGGAAGAACGTCTGATGGCCCGCCTCGGACTGACAAAATATGACAAGGATGCACCGATGGATGAGAACGTAGTTCCGGTATCCAAGGTTAAGATCCTTTTAAGCCAGCATATTGGCGCACCGGCACAGGCAATTGTGAAAACAGGCGACATGGTAACCAAGGGACAGATGATCGCACAGCATGCAGACGGATTAAGCGTCAGCATCCATGCAAGTATCTCTGGTAAAGTAACTGAAGTAACAGACCGCCATATCATAATTGCAGCAAAGTAGAAAGGACGTGCAGAAAATGAGTAAAGCAATCGGAATGATTGAATTTAAAACCACTGCCACAGGTATCACAGCAGCGGATGCCATGGTTAAGACATCTGAAGTAGAGATCGTCGAGGCACAGACCGTATGTCCGGGAAAATATATTGCAATTATCACAGGCGATTTAAGTGCAGTAAAAGCAGCAGTTGACGCTGCAGTAACTACTTACGAGGACAAATGCATCGACAGTTTTGTACTTGGTAATCCTCATGAGTCTCTCTTCCCGGCTATGTATGGAACAACACAGATCGAGGGGATCAGCGCTCTGGGAATCCTTGAAACCTATGATGCAGCTTCTATCATCGAAGCAGCTGACCAGGCAGCAAAAACAGCAATCGTAGACGTTATCGAATTACGTATTGCAAAAGGTATGTGTGGAAAATCCTACATGCTTCTTACCGGAGAAGTTTCAGCAGTAGAAGCTTCCATCGAAAAAGCAAAACAGCTCGTAGCATCCAAGGGAATGTATCTGGATTCTTCAGTAATTGCTCATCCGGATCAGAGAATGATCGATTCTATTCTTTAATGAATTAAAAGAAATAAAATAAATGTTCTCAAAAGGGGGCAAAGTAAATGCTGGCATTAGAAAGACGAAATTTAATTCTTGAGAAATTACAGGCTGAGAAACGGGTCGTTGTAAGCGAACTCAGTCAGCTTTATGAGGTTTCTGAAGAAACAATTCGCCGTGACCTCGACAAGCTTGAAAAAGAGGGACTGGCCACCAAAAGTTATGGTGGTGCTGTTATAAATGAGGATGTAAGCATTGACTTGCCCTTTAATATTCGAAAAAACCAGAATGTAAGCGGCAAACAGCAGATGGCTGATATAGCAGCCTCTCTGGTGCAGGAAGGTGATCATATTTTTCTTGATGCGAGTACCACTGCAGTATTTATTGCAAAGGCACTGAAAGAAAAAGAAAGACTCACCGTGATCACCAATTCCATGGAGATCCTTCTGGAATTATCTGATGTTTCGGGATGGAATATCATTTCCACCGGTGGCGTTATGAAAGAGGGATATCTTGCTTTTCTTGGGTCAAAGACAGAAGATGCGATTCGTTCCTATTATGTGGACAAAGTAATCATCTCCTGCAAGGCACTGGATCATGAATGGGGGATTATGGAATCGCAGGAAGCTTTTGGCACGACCAAAAAAGCAATGATTGCGTCCGGCCGTGAGAAAATTCTGGTAGTTGACAGTACAAAATTTGATCAGACCGCATTTTCCGTTGCAGGAAAACTGCGGGATATAGATGTGGTTGTAACAGACAGGAAGCCGTCTGAGAAGTGGCTGGCACATTTTGCCGAAGAAGGCGTAGAGTGCCGTTATCCTGGTATGCGATCATAGAAAGGAAGCAACAGATATGAAGACCTTTGGAATGAAAACAGTCATTCATTTTGGAGATAATGCGCTGGATCGTCTGAGAGAGATTCCATACAAACGAGTACTCATCATTACAGATCCTTTTGTAGTACAGAGCAAAATGATTGATCTTATCACAGAGCCTTTGGCAAAAGGCGGCATTGAATATGATATTTTCAGCAACGTAGTACCAGATGCTCCAGTAGATAAAATTGCAGACGGAGTTAAAAAGTTTCTTAGCTATCAGCCGGAAGCGGTTATCGCTGTTGGTGGCGGTTCCGCTATTGACTCTTCTAAAGCAATTCGTGAGTTTGCACTGAAGATCAATAACTACGGTAAAGTAGGACTGATTGCCGTTCCAACTACCAGCGGAACTGGTTCAGAGGTTACATCCTTTGCGGTCGTAAACGATACAGAAGCAAAAGTTAAATATCCACTTGTTTCACCAGACCTTACAGCAGATGAAGCAATTCTGGATGCAGAATTAGTTAAAAGCGTACCGCCGGCTATTACAGCAGATACAGGTATGGATGTATTTACCCACGCACTGGAATCCTATGTTAGCACAGGCCATAATGAGTTTTCAGCAGCACTTGCAGAAAAAGCGATGGAGATTTGCGGCGTATTCCTTCTGAGAGCTTATCTTGATGGAAGTGATATGCATGCAAGACAGAAAATGCATGTAGCATCCTGCCTGGCAGGTCTTTCCTTCAATACAGCGGGCCTTGGAATTACACACAGTATGGCTCATCAGCTTGGCGCACAGTTCCATATTCCTCATGGAAGAGCTAATGCAATGCTTTTACCTCATATCGTTGAGTTTAATGCAAATATCAACAAGAGAAGCAGAAGCCAGAAAACATATCTTCCTGCAGTAGAAAGATATGCATCTGTAGCACATATCCTGGGACTGAGCAACTACAACCAGGTAATGAGCGTTCGTTCTCTTGTAAACTGGATTCAGTTTATGCAGAAGGAAATGAACATTCCTATGACAATCCAGGAGATTGGAACTATCAGCCCGGACGAATACTTCGGAGCAATTGATAAGATGGCAGATGCAGCGCTTGCGGATGCGTGCACGCCAAGCAATCCAAGAACCCCGACCAAAGAGGATATTATGAAGATTTACAAGAAACTTTGGTCTTTCTAATTTTATAAAACATGACTTTTCCAGGAAGGTAGACCTATGAAAAGATCGAAAAGAATAGAGGTTTTGGATCAGAGACCGGTCAACAAAGATGGATTCATCGATGAGTGGCCGGAAATGGGATTTGTGTCAATGCACAGCCCATACGATCCAAAACCTTCTGTAAAAATAGAAGATGGTATCATCACAGAACTGGACGGAAAGAAACGCGATGAGTTTGATTTCCTGGACCAGTTTATTGCTGATTATGCGATCCGTGCGGACCGGGCGGAAGCATCCATGGCAATTCCATCACTGGAGATTGCCAGAAAGATCGTGGACATTCATGTATCACGTAAAGAAATACTGGAAATTGTTTCCGGTATTACACCGGCCAAAATGGTTGAAGTAATTAATTATCTGAATGTTGTTGAGCTGATGATGGGTATGCAGAAAATGCGTGCCAGAAAAGTACCTGGAAATCAGGCCCATATCACGAACCTGAAAGATGATCCGGTACAGATCGCAGCAGATGCAGCAGAGGGAGCCCTTCGAGGCTTCAGTGAAGAAGAGACAACAATGGGTGTTGCCAGATACGCTCCGTTCAGTGCCATGGCACTTCTGATCGGATCCCAGACAGGTCGTCCGGGTGTCCTGACGCAGTGTTCTGCGGAAGAGGCAACGGAACTGGAACTTGGTATCCGAGGCCTGACAACGTATGCAGAAACACTTTCTGTATATGGCACCGAGAAAGTATTTATTGATGGTGATGACACCCCATATTCCAAAGCATTTCTGAATTCTGCTTATGCGTCAAGAGGTCTGAAGGTACGTTTTACCTCAGGTGCCGGATCTGAAGTTCTGATGGGAAGCAGTGAAAAGAAATCCATGCTTTATCTGGAATGCCGCTGTCTCTATGTCACAAAGGGATGCGGAAGCCAGGGAATTCAGAATGGTTCTGTAAGCTGTATCGGTGTTGCTGCCGGTGTTCCGGCGGGAATCCGTGAAGTTATGGGCGAGAATCTGGTTGCAGCACTTCTCGGACTGGAATGTGCATCTTCCAATGACCAGAGCTTCTCCAACTCAGACATGAGAAGAACAGCAAGAACCATGTTGCAGTTTATGCCGGGAACAGATTTCATTTTCTCCGGATATGCAGCAGAACCAAACTATGACAATATGTTCGCGGGATCCAATTTTGATGCCGAGGACTTCGATGATTATAATGTATTACAGAGAGATATGCAGGTAGATGGCGGGCTTCGTCCTGTTACAGAAGAAGATGTGATCCGTGTTCGTCGTGAAGCAGGCAAAGCTGTTCAGGCAGTCTTTAAATATCTCGGCCTTACAGAAGTGACAGATGAGCAGGTTGAAGCAGTTACCTATGCGCATGGAAGCAAAGATACACTCAAACGAGATGTGGCATCCGACCTTATGGCTGCAGATGACATGATGAAGAGAGGTATCACAGGAATTGATGTAGTCAAAGCGCTTGCGGAGAGTGGCTATACTGTTCTTGCAGACAATATTCTCAACATGTTGAAACAGAGAGTAATCGGTGATTATATGCAGACGGCAGCAATCCTGGATAAAAATTTCCAGGTAATGTCCGGAGTAAATACACCAAACGATTACATGGGACCGGGAACCGGTTATCGGGTTTCAGGTAAGCGTTGGGAGGAGATCAAAGCGATTCCTCACAGAATAAATGCAAATGACATTTAAGGAGGTGCACCATGGAAGTAAATGAACAGCTTGTACGCGCCGTTACACAGGCAGTCGTTGCACAGCTCATGGCATCCGGTGCACAGCCGCAGGATGTGAGCAGTACACCGGCACCAGAAGGTGCAGGAAGCTTTGCCGGCAAGACAAGAATGCGTCCGAAACATTCTTATGAAAATGCCGTCAGAGCACAGAAGGGAACAGATCCGAAGGAGATCGTGATCGGTGTCGGAGCAGCATTCCAGACTGAGATCACAAAGACCATGAGTGGGATTCCTCTGGAGGAAGTCCTTCGAAACATTAAAGCAGGTATCGAAGAGGAAGGCATGACATCACGTGTTGTCAAAGTGCTGGATACTTCTGATGTAGGATTTATGGGACTGGAAGCTGCGAAGCTTTCCGGATCAGGAATCGGAATCGGCCTGCAGTCCAAAGGAACAACCGTTATTCATCAGAAAGATCTGTATCCGCTTTCCAATCTGGAGCTTTTTCCACAGGCTCCGCTGATGGACCTGGATACCTATCGTAAGATTGGACGTAATGCTGCCAAATATGTAAAAGGCGAAAAGGTAACACCGATCGAATGTACCAACGATCCAATGGTACGTGCAAAATATCAGGTAAAAGCAGCACTTCTTCATATTATTGAGACAGAGCAGCTGGATCCGGAAAAAGGCATGATTGAATGGGAGGGTACAAAATGAGCAGCTATCCTTTAGGACAGAGTGAAGCGGATACCATTACTTCAAGAACCGGTAAGAAACTTTCTCAGATTACCCTTGATGAGGTAAAAAAAGGCAATGTCACAGCAGATGACATTAAGATTTCCGCTGAAACATTAAAAAAACAGGGACAGGTTGCAAAGGAAGCAGATAACCCGACAATGGATGCAAATTTCCAGAGGGCAGCTGAACTTGTCAATGTACCTGATGATATTATCCTTGATATGTATAACAAACTGCGTCCGAATCGTTCAACCAAGAAAGAACTGATTCTGATGGCGCAGGAACTTCTTCAGAAATACAACGCTCCTCATTGCGCCAAACTGGTACTTGAGGCAGCAGAAATTTATGAAAAAAGGGGAATTCTTCTTTGAAACTGATTGCAGGTGTTGACATAGGAAATTCCACAACTGAAGTATGTATTGGAAGCGTAGGAGAGGATGGAAGTTTCCGTTTCCTCTCCAGTGCTTCACGTATTACCACGGGAACAAAGGGAACGCTTCCGAATGTTCACGGGGTCAAAGCTGCCCTTGAGGAAGCAATGCACCGTATCGGTATGCCATTGGAAAAACTGGATCTTGTCCGACTGAATGAGGCAGCTCCGGTTATCGGTGATACAGCAATGGAAACAATTACAGAGACAATCATTACTGAGTCCTCTATGATCGGGCACAATCCGGCAACACCGGCAGGTGCAGGAGAAGCAGTAGGACGGCTTCTGTTTATTCAGAACATAGACAAAGGCAGATCGAATATACCATATATTCTGGTGGCATCCTCTGAGTATTCCTATGAAGAGGTGGCACGCAAACTGAACCAGTATGAGCAGCTGGATATCCGCGGACTGATCCTTCAGGCAGATGAAGCAGTCCTGGTAGAAAACCGCTTAAACAAAAAAATTCCGATCGTTGATGAAGTACGCCATATTGATAAAGTGCCTGAATACAAAATGGCAGCAATCGAGGTTGCACTTCCGGGTACAAGTATCCGGATGCTTTCCAATCCATATGGAATCGCTACACTTCTGAAACTGGACGCAGATGAGACAAGAGCAGTCACTCCGATCGCCAAGAGTCTGATCGGCAAAAGAAGTGCGGTTGTGATCCGTACTCCGAACGGAAATATAAAAGAGAACATTCTTCCCGCTGGTGAGATTTTCTTTCACGGAGAGCAGGAATTACGAATAAATATAGATCATGGGGCTGATGAGATCATGGATACGCTGCAGGATGCAGGTGAGATCTTTGATATTGATGGACAGCCGGATTCCAATGTAGGAAATATGTTTTCACGTATTAAGACGAGCATGGCAGATGTGGCGGAAGCCGAAAATCATGCAGTGCGTATTACAGATATTCTTGCAGTGGATACACTTGCACCGGTTGAGATCTCAGGTGCGCTTGCAGGCGAGACCTGTATGGAAAAAGCCGTGGGGATTGCGGCAATGGTCAAGACAGCACATCTTCCAATGCAGAAGATCGCAGAGCAGCTGGAGAAGGATCTTCACACCAAAGCTGTTGTTGCCGGAGTAGAAGCAGTTATGGCTTCACTTGGAGCAATGACAACACCGGGAACCAGACTTCCGCTTGCTATCCTTGATATGGGAGGCGGCTCTACAGATGCCGCAGTTCTGGAAGCAGACGGAAGAGTCCGCACCACGCATCAGGCAGGTGCCGGTGAGCTGGTAACGATGCTGATCCAGACGGAACTTGGACTTAAGAGCCATACTACAGCAGAACAGATCAAGAAATATCCATTGGGCAAGGTGGAAAGCCTTTTCCATCTGCGCCTCGAAAATGGAGCGATGCAGTTCTTTACAGAATCTATTGATCCAAGATATTACGGACATGTTGTTTTGCTTGCACCGGGCGAGATGCTCAAGATTGAAGAAGACATTCCGATGGAACGGATTCTTGAAGTCAGAAGAGAGGCAAAACGCAAAGTATTTGTACGAAATGCGGTACGTGCACTTCGTCAGGTAGCACCGGAGCATGAACTTCGAAACATTCCAAACGTAGTTCTGGTCGGTGGTTCCGCAGAGGATTTTGAGATTCCGGAGATGCTGATGCAGGCACTTGCCGAGTATCGTATCGTATGTGGCCGTGGAAATATCCGTGGAACGGAGGGACCGAGAAACGCAGTTGCTACTGGTCTGCTTCTGTCCTACATAGGAAACAGCCAGGAGGGATAACAGTGGTTGTAAACAAACCGACGATCATTATTTATACAAATGATCCGGATCAGGAGTTTCTTCATGAAATCTGTTCCGGGATCGAAGAAGAAGGACTTCTGTATGAGATTCATGAAAGAGCCGGAGAGCTGGATGATCTGGCACATGAAGCTGCGGAAGATTCCATGCTGGGCTCAGGAATTGGCATGAGCGGTCAGCGGATTGCCATGCAGATGAGACGGCTTCCAAAAGGACATAACGTATTTGAACTGAATGCACCACGTTTCTGGCAGTGCCGGAATCTGGGGGCAAACAGTGCAAGAGCAGTTAAAAAGATGCCATTTAAAGCAATTTACAGGGGAGAATAACCTGTTGCATATTTTATTTTTCGAGAGTAAAATAGTTACCAGTAAACAATACAGGAGATGCCAAGATGAACATTTATACAAAAGGCGGTGACAAGGGAACGACAAGCCTTGTCCATACAAAAAATGTCTCCAAGTCAGATGACCGCATTCAGCTGGTGGGAACCATTGATGAACTGACCAGCCATCTGGGCCTGGTTAAGACCATGCTGAAAGATGAAGACACGATACAGTTTCTGGAGAAGATCCAGCGTACACTGATCACGGTCATGGCAGGGGTGGCAGATCCTTACAAGAGAGACTATAGGATTGACAACGTTAAAACAGAATATCTGGAAGACGAGATCAACCGGATGGAAGGCCTTTTTCAGAGACCGAAGGAATTTATCCTGCCGGGCAAATGTCGTCTGTCTGCTGAAATGGATGTAGCCAGAACGGTAGCAAGAAGGGCTGAGAGAGCACTTGCAACAGTCAGTGTGAAATTCGGAGCGGACAACGGAGCTAAGAAATATATGAACCGGCTGGCAGATTATCTTTATATACTTGCCAGATATACCGATGCAAAGATGGAGGAAATGTCTGCCGAAGAGGTGGATAAACCGACAGAAAAAACATCGGACGGTGGAAAAGATGAGGTCAGAACCATGCCAGAGAACCAGAATCAGACAGGAGCAGTCAATGAAGCTGTGATCCAGGAAGTTTTAAAGAGAATGGGCATTCAGGGAAGAATTACACTTGCCAGTGCCAAACGTCTGATCGAGAAGATCGAACAGGAAGCAGAACGTCGCGGTAAGAAGGCTGTTATTGCAGTCTGTGGACCGGATGGAAATCCAATCGCCGTCCATGTAATGGATGGAGCGTTTCTTGTAAGCTTTGATGTGGCAACTAAGAAAGCCTATACATCTGTTGCAGTCAAGATGTCCACAAAAGAATTAAGCGTTCTGGCTCAGCCTGGTGGAACTTTCTATGGCGTAGACAAGATGGATAATGGCAAGATCGTAATCTTTGGCGGTGGAGTTCCGCTTAAAGTGGGTGATACCATCATCGGCGGACTGGGAATCAGCGGTGGTACCGGTGAAGAAGATCACAGCCTTGCAGAATATGGATTATCTGTACTGAATGAGGTACTGTAATACAACTGTTTTAAATGTGATAATAAAAAAGAGCTTTGAAGATTCGCGCAGGTGTGAGTCTTCAGAGCTCTTTTTCTATACTATGCTTTTTTATATTTCCCGGGAGTAATCCCCTTATATTTTTTGAATGTCCGGATAAAATAGCTCAGATCGTTGAAACCATTTCGATATGCGATCTCCGTGATCGAGTCATCAGTGGTGGAAAGCTGATAACAGGCCTGTTCGATCCGCTGGTGATTCAGATAATCCATTGGAGTCTGATGTGTCATCTCGGAAAAGAAACGACAGAAGTATTTCGGTGACATGGATACAGAGGCAGAAAGCTGCTGCAGTGTCAGTGGAGAAGCATAATTGTGCTCGATGAAATCCAGGACCTGCTTCAGCTGCAGGATTCGTTTGTAATCGCGGCGTGCGCGTGTGACACTCTCCAGATAGTAATGATTACCAAAAATCAGACCAAAAAAGTGGTAAAATTGTCCAAGCACAGACAGCTCATAACCAGAAGGTTTCTTCCATAATGCGTCAAAAAGACTGTTTACAGTTGCACAAATGTCCACATATTTCGGAGTGAAATGATGATAGATCAAAATCTCCTGATGAATGATCTTCTGCATGTATCCGGCGCAGACTGAATTATTTTTGAGAAAAGTGTTTCCATCAAAGACGATACACTGGTAGACACAATCCTCAGGAATTCCACTGTGGAGGATTCCACTATGCACAAAAATGATATCTTCGGCAGTAGCAGTAAAACTTTTTTCGTCTAAAGTGACAGTGAGTGAGCCATCCAGAATACGAATAATCTCATATTCGACATGCCAGTGATAGGACATCACGTAGCGGGGATGATTGTGGTCGATATGATGAAATTCAAATGGAAAATCATAAGTTCCTCTTAAACGGTCCTCGTTGCGGTCCAGATCGTGCAAAATAAGTGCCTCCTTATCATAAGTTCACAGATTTTTTACAAAATAATTAAAAAAAGTGAATATTGTACTGTTTTTTGCTATTATAACACAAGTAATTAACGTTTGGCAATTGTATACTATGAAATATAGGAAACAACGAGATTTTTTAGTAAAAACTTCTCGTATAATAAAGTACTTAATTAAATGGAGGTAATGAATCATGGCAAAGAGCAGATTAGTAGGCAGCTATCCGGTTATCGGTATCAGACCAACAATCGATGGACGTAGAGGAGCACTCGATGTCAGAGGATCTCTTGAAGAGCAGACAATGAACATGGCTAAATCCGCTGCAAAACTTTTCGAGGAAAATCTGAGATATTCCAACGGCGAGCCAGTTAAAGTTGTTATTGCTGATACAACAATCGGACGTGTAGGTGAAAGTGCTGCATGTGCTGACAAATTCCGTAAAGAAGGCGTTGACATTACACTTACAGTTACACCATGCTGGTGCTATGGCGCAGAAACAATGGATATGGATCCTCAGACAATCAAAGCTGTATGGGGCTTCAATGGAACAGAAAGACCAGGAGCAGTTTACCTTGCTTCCGTACTTGCTACACATGCACAGAAAGGTCTTCCGGCATTCGGTATCTATGGACATGATGTTCAGGAAGCTGATGACACATCTATCCCGGCAGACGTTGAAGAAAAATTACTCAGATTCGGACGTGCAGCAGTTGCAGCAGCTTCCATGAGAGGAAAATCATATCTGCAGATCGGTTCCGTTACAATGGGTATCGGTGGATCTATCATTGATTCCGATTTCATCGAATCCTATCTTGGAATGCGTGTTGAATCCGTTGATGAGGTTGAGATCATCCGTCGTATGACAGAAGGTATCTACGATCACGCAGAATTCGAAAAAGCTCTCAAATGGGCGAAAGAAACATGTAAGATTGGTTGGGACAAGAACCCTGAAGAACTGCAGTTCTCACCAGAAAAGAAAGAAGAGCAGTTTGAATTTGTAGTTAAGATGGCAGTTATCATCAAAGAACTGATGAACGGCTGTGATAAACTTGATCCGAAATTCTCCGAAGAAGCAATCGGACACAACGCTCTGGCAGCTGGTTTCCAGGGACAGAGACAGTGGACAGACTTCTATCCAAACGGTGACTTCGCAGAAGCTATGCTGAACACATCCTTCGACTGGAACGGAGCTCGTGAGCCATACATCCTCGCTACAGAGAATGACGTTCTCAACGGTCTTGGAATGATGTTCATGAAACTCCTTACAAACAGAGCTCAGATCTTCGCTGACGTTCGTACATACTGGAGCCCAGAGGCTGTTAAGAAAGCTACAGGATATGACCTTGAAGGCGTAGCTAAAGAAGCTGGCGGATTCCTTCACCTGATCAACTCCGGTGCTGCTTGCCTCGATGCTAACGGCGAAGCTAAAGACGAAAACGGCAATGCTGTTATGAAACAGTGGTGGGATATCACAGAAGAAGACCAGAAAGCAATCATGGATAACACAGAATGGTGTATGGCCGACAACGGATACTTCCGTGGAGGCGGATACTCCAGCCGTTACGAAACAAAAGCTCAGATGCCTGCAACTATGATCCGTCTGAACCTTGTCAAAGGACTTGGACCGGTTCTGCAGATCGCTGAAGGATGGACAGTAGCTCTTCCGGCAGAAGTATCTGATAAACTCTGGAAACGTACAGACTACACATGGCCATGCACATGGTTCGCTCCAAGATGCGATGGCAAAGAAGGACCGTTCAAGACAGCTTATGATGTAATGAACAACTGGGGAGCTAACCACGGTGCAATCTCCTACGGACATATCGGAGCTGACCTGATCACAATGTGCTCTATGCTTCGTATCCCGGTATCCATGCACAACGTTCCGGAAAAAGATATCTATCGTCCGGCAGCATGGAATGCATTTGGAATGGACAAAGAAGGTGCAGACTTCCGCGCTTGCAAGAATTACGGACCTCTGTACAAATAATTAAACTGGCTTTTCTCAAAAGTGCCATGATATAAGCAAAGACCTCGGAGATAACTCCGGGGTCTTTGTATTTTCCGTAAATTATGTCGAAAAACTTCCGCTTTTTGTTGATTTTTACATTTTTTTATGACAAAAAAGGATTATCATTGTGCTGTGTCTGTGGTATGATATGTTAAGAATTAAAGGAATACACGGGAGTGAAGGGGATAACATAAAATGAAAAAACTGGCAAAGAGCCTTCTTGTCATAGCACTTGGACTTTTTATGAGTGTGAACGTCATGGCAGATGTACAGACAGGTAAGACAGAACCGGATTATCCGACAGACTATTATATGATCGTAGAATCAAAGGCAGGAGGAATCGATATTTATTCACAGCCGGATCTGGAATCTACGAGGCTGAATGATGAGCAGATTCCGAATGGAACGGCGCTTCATATAGAAGGAGAAGTAGAGGATACCGAGAATAACCGTACGTGGGGATACACAGAATATCATGGTATGTATGGATACGCCCCGCTTGACGAGTGCAGGCCGGCGGATTCCAGAAAAGAAGCAATTGATTCTGAACTTTATATCGCAGGTAAGGATCAGGTGAATTACAATGCTGATTATGATGTAAATGCATATGCAGAAGAAGGATCACAGAAGCTTTATCAGGGACCTGGAACAAAATATGGAGAAGTTCCGGGAGTGCGCGATATTGAAAATGGCGAGACTCTTCATATCACACAGGATGCCGAAATGGTGGATGGAAGCCATTGGGGCATGACCACAGTTGACGGAACAGAAGGCTGGGTAGATCTGGAGAAAACAGAAGAATGGAAGAAGGAACACCCGGATACAGTAGAAGAGAGTGTGGATGCAGTGACAGAAGTGAGTGTAACACCAACCGAAGTAGCTAAAGCGACCGAGACACCAGTCCCGACAGAGACTGCAAAAGCAACTGAGACACCAGCACCAACTGAGACCGCAGAAGCGACCGAGACACCAACACCGGCAATTACAGAAGAAACAGATGAAGCTGAAAATACAGAAAAAGACTCCAAAGAGCCTGAAGCAGAAAACACTGACGCAAAGGACAGCCGCGAGGCATCTGGGCAGAATGTAAAAGTTACCGCATCCAGATGGTATCAGAATCCATTTACATGGATCGCAGTGATCGCAGTACTTGCAGTAGCAGGATTACTGATCTACCACAATAAGAAAAAATAAATTTTTCTGTACATACAATAATATAGAAACCAGACAATCATAAAAATCAGATCAGGATCGGGTAATCAGCCCGGTCCTTTTATTGTATACAAAATATAATTGTGAAATTTCGTGCATTTCTGGACCAAAAATGTCCGATTCATTGACTTTTATGAATCGACATAATAAATTTATTGCATGTGACTATTTATGTTGGCGTTTTATGACATAAATACGGATATGCTGTAAAAACAGCAACAAATACGCAGAACGGAAGAGATAACCCAATGGCAATGAGACGTGAAAGAATGAGGCTTGGTGATTTACTGATCAAGCAGGACGTTCTTACTGAAGAAAACTTAAAAAAAGCACTGGAACTGCAGAAAGGAACCGGTAAAAAAATCGGTGAAGTTCTGGTTGAGAATGGATTTATTACGGAAGAAATGATCGCCCGTGCACTCCAGACACAGCTCGGACTGAAGGTAATACAGCTTACCGGAATCACGATTCCGAAAGAAGTACGTAATCTGGTCAGTGTTAACCTGCTGAAAAAATATCAGTGTATTCCTTTTGAACTGGATCCATACAATGCCAATATCCTGCATCTGGCGATGGCAGATCCGATGGATATGGCAGCAATCGATGACATTTCTATTGTTACCAATCTTCAGGTTGAACCATATATCGCAACACCACGTGATATCCTGACAGCGATTGACCGTTGCTATGGGGCTTCTGAGACGATGGATGCTGCCCGGAGATTTACCAGGGAAAGAGAGCAGCTTCGTGGAAATGCAGAAGATACCATAGAAGAAACAGATGTCAGTGATGCACCGATCGTACAGCTGGTCCGTTCCCTGATCGAGCAGGCAGTTCGTCAGAGAGCCAGTGATATCCATGTTGAAGCACTTGAATCCAAGGTACGCGTCCGTTATCGTATCGATGGCGCGCTTTATGAAAAAATGGTTTACGACAGCAGCCTTCTTCCGGCAATCTCCACACGAATCAAGATCATGGGTGGTATGGATATTTCCGAAAAAAGAAAGCCACAGGATGGTCGAATGTCCGTTATGGTAGACCGCCGCGAATATGATATCCGTATTTCTTCGATTCCGACGGTACATGGCGAGAAGATCGTTATGCGAATCTCCTCCAAACTCAATCTGACCAGAGATATCAAGGAACTTGGTCTGAATCTGGATGAGATGTCAATGCTGCAGCACATGCTTGCCAAACCATATGGTATTCTTTTTGTAACGGGGCCGACAGGAAGTGGTAAATCTACAACCTTGTATACCGCGTTAAGTGCGCTGAATAAAGAACAGGTAAATATCGTAACGGTTGAAGACCCGGTCGAAGCTGATTTAGAGGGAATCAACCAGATTCAGGTAAATAATAAAGTAAATCTGACTTTTGCATCCGCACTGAGATCCATTCTCCGTCAGGATCCGGATATCATCATGATCGGTGAGATCCGAGATCAGGAGACAGCATCGATTGCCGTGCAGGCATCTATTACCGGTCATCTGGTTGTATCTACCATGCATACCAACAATGCAGTCGGCACACTGAATCGTATGGCTGATATGGGGATTGCCCGTTATCTGATCTCTGATGCGATCATTGGCGTCATTGCACAGCGACTTGTCCGTAAACTTTGTCCGCATTGCAGGAAGAAACGTCTTGCGACAGATGAGGAAAAACGGATTCTGAAGCGTTCGGCAGCCGAGCAGACAGAAATTTATGAGCCGGGCGGATGCAGACTTTGCAGCAACACTGGATATTTTGGACGAACCGGTGTATTTGAGATCATGGAAGTAAATGACGAGATGCGTAAACTGATCGCTGAAAATGCACCTACAGAAGAGATGATCGCAGCAGCGAAGAAATCCGGTATGCGAACCCTTCGTGAAAACGGAATCCGTTACGTACTGGATGGAACCACTTCTATTAAAGAAATGCTGAAGGCTTCCTATGAAGAATAAAAGATAGAAACTACAAAGAGTAAATGATAGATACTATCAGGAATAAAATACAGAAATTATCACATAAAAGAAAACATGTGAAAGAAAATATAACAGAAATCAGGTACAGAATTTAAATGTATGATCTGAAACAATTATTAATGAGGTCAATAGAAGAGCAGGCGTCAGATGTTCATTTTACAGTTGGACGCCCACCCTGTTACCGTGTTGACGGTGTCCTGTCTCCGATAGAAGGAGAAAGACTGACACCAGATATGCTGCGGGAACTTCTCGTTCCGATCATGGAAGAACGGCATAAAGAAGAGCTGAGCAGGGACGGTCAGACAGACTTTGCCTACGCCATTCCAGGGGTGGGCCGTTTTCGTGTCAATGTATTTATGCAGCGTGGCACGTATGCTTCCGTTATGAGGTGTCTGCCTTTTGAAATACCACAGCCGGAAACTTTGGGAATTCCCAAAGAAGTAGTAGAAGTTACAAATCACAAAAGAGGACTTGTCCTTGTAACAGGACCGACCGGAAGCGGTAAATCCACGACACTGGCATCCCTACTTCATGTGATCAACCAGAAGTATCCTTACCATATTATTACGCTGGAAGACCCGATCGAGTATCTGCACAGACATGATAAATCAATCGTAAACCAGCGTGAGATCGGAAGTGACTCCAACAGCTACGGTGCGGCGCTTCGTGCGGCACTCCGTGAAGATCCGGATGTCATTCTGGTAGGAGAGATGCGAGATCTGGAAACGATTTCCACCGCTATCACGGCAGCAGAGACCGGACATCTGGTATTTTCGACCCTGCATACCATTGGAGCGGACAAGACTATTGACCGAATCATTGATGTATTCCCACCAGACCAACAGCAACAGATTCGTATCCAGCTGGCAGCCGTTCTGGAATGCGTCGTGTCACAGCAGCTGATCCGTAAGGAACGGGGCGGCCGAGTGGCAGCACTGGAAGTTCTGTTTGCAAATAATGCAGTCCGCAATCTGATTCGTGAGGGCAAAACCTTCCAGATTCCATCCATCATGCAGACCAGCCGAAGAGCCGGCATGATCACCATGGATGATGCGCTGTATGACCTCTTTATGAAAGGCGAGATCGGACCGGATGCAGTCGTAACATACGCACAGGATCCGGTGGCAATGAATAAAAAGGTAAACTTTGAGATTTAACAGAAAGGACTGAGTAAATGCCCGGTTATTCTTACGTCGCCGTCGATCAGAGAGGCAAAGAGAAACGAGGAAAAATAGATGCCGAGAATCGCGATGCGGTTGCTCAGCAGCTCAAAAAAGACGGACTTTTTCCTGTCGAGATCAAAGAACAGGGAATCCTGAACAAAGACATTGACCTGTCAATCGGTAAGAAAGTCAAGCCCAGAGACCTGAGTGTTTTTTGCCGGCAGTTCGTCAGTATCACCCAGGCAGGTGTTCCGATGAAGGAAGCCCTGCAGATGATGACGGAGCAGACAGAAAATAAATGGCTCAAGAAGGCGACAGCCGATGTGCTTCTCAATGTAGAAAAAGGTAATACACTGGCTGATTCCATGGCCGCAATCCCGGATGTCTTTCCGCCGATGCTGGTTAATATGGTACATGCAGGTGAATCCTCCGGAAGTCTGGAGATGTCTTTTGACAGAATGGCAACCCATTTCGAAAAAGAGGCTAAGCTGAAGGCGACGATCCGTAAAGCAACAATCTATCCGATCATCCTGATCTTTGCGGTTATTGGTGTAGTTGCAGTTATGCTGCTCTATGTAATCCCGATCTTCATTGATATGTTTGCGGATCTGGATATTGAGATGCCGGCGCTGACGATGGGGGTCATGAACCTCAGTAAATGGACAGCCAGCCACTGGTACATCATCCTTGCTGTGGTAGCGGCAGTGGTTGCTGCACACCGCCTTATCTACAACACAGATCAGGGACGACTGAAGATTGACTATATCAAAATGAAAATTCCACTGTTCGGCAAGCTGACAGTCAAAACGGCCTGTGCCCAGTTTGCACGAACGATGAGTACCCTGATGGGAGCCGGTATTTCCACAACGGAATGTCTGGATACCTGCACTAAGATCATCAATAACATTCATTATAAGAATGCACTTCAGAAGGCAAAAGAAGAGGTAATGAAAGGTATTCCACTTTCGGAGCCACTTGCAGCCAGCGAAGTCTTTCCGCCGATGGTGTGCCACATGACCGGAATCGGTGAAGAAACCGGTAATATGGAAGAGATGCTCAGTAAACTCGCCGATTATTACGACGAAGAAGTTGAGATCACGACCCAGAGCGTACTTGCAGCTATGGAACCATTGATCATCGTGTTTATGGCACTGATTGTCGGTACACTGGTAATCGCCGTGATCATGCCGATGAGAACAATGTATGAAGGTTTAAACAATTTGTAATAAAAGTTTATAAATTTTTGCGATTGGGAACCGCATTAAAAGTTTCTACAAAGACACGGTTGTCACGTGGCAGGCATAGGTGCTGCGTTCACAATAGATCAATGGAGTGTGAAAAAGGGGGCTTTTCAAAAACCATAAGATCAGGCAACAAAAAGTAACAAGAAAACTGAATAACGAGTTTACAACATAACTCCCTCCCCTCTGAAAAAGCCAAAATTTCAGGGGGGGGGGTGGAGAGCACCTCCGGGTGTTCTCGCTCGTTGAACAATCATCGGACAGAGTATTCGTGATCAAAACAACAGGAGAGTTATGTATTCATCAAAAAGTTGAATATGTGCGTAAAGCCTGTTGTTTCATGCAGTTGGAGCATCCCTCCATCTGCACTGTCACATAACTCCGTTCCGGGGAAAAAGAAATTGAAGGAGATTGAGTTATGTTTAAATTTCTTAGAGAAAGAAAAAAAGACAACAAAGGTTTTACATTGGTAGAACTGGTAATCGTAATTGCTATCCTTGCAATCCTTGTAGGAATTCTTGCACCTCAGTATACAAAATATGTTGAGAAGTCAAGAAAATCTGCGGATGCATCTAATATGGATGAACTGGTAAAAGCAGTACAGGTATATGCGGTAGATAACGCGGTAACATCAACAGAGGCTAATAACACCACTACTGTGACTATTCAGTTAACAGCAGATGGAGTAAAGGGTGCTACTGCTGCAGGAGCTAATAGTACACCAAGCAATCTTAAGGACTCTGATATTGCAACAAAGGCATTTGAGGCATATATGCCAAATTGGAAGAATGTTAAACTGAAATCTAAGAAGTGGGGCGCTAACCCAACAGTTACGCTTACAATTGATGCTGAAGGCGGTGTAAAAACAACTAATGTTACACCAAATGATTTCAAGAAATTTTATGGTGGAGAAGATACGACTGTAGATACTACTCCGTAAATAGGTTTGACTTTTTGATGAATGCATAACAATTCTTTTGTTTGAAATCGAATACTACTGTCGAATGAAGTACTAAAAGTAAGGAGATAGTAGTATGTTCAAACTTTTAAACAAAAAGAAAAATAACAAAGGTTTTACACTGGTAGAACTGGTAATTGTAATTGCTATTCTTGCAATTCTGGTTGGACTTCTTGCACCTCAGTATGTTAAATACATTGAGAAATCAAGACAGTCTGCAGATGCAACTAATGTTGAAAATGTAGTTTCTGCAATCAAAGTAGCAGCAGCTGATGAAGACTTTGGCGGTCTCGCAGCTGGAAAATATGTTGTTACATTAACTAAATCTGGTATGGAAATTACAGGTAGTGAAACAGCATTAACAGTGAATAGTGGCACTGTAGGCGCACTTACACAGGCATTGGTAGAATATATGGGTACAGATGGTGCTGAATATAAAGCCGGTAAAGCTACATATAGCAACGTTGTACGTAAATCTTCTAAATGGACAACAAAAGATAACAGTGGTAATCCATCTGCAACTGCAACTGTTTCTGATACAGGAGCTGTAAGCGTATCTTATGATCCAGCATCATTAGCAAAATAATCCCCCCGAAAGGAACCCCCTATGCTTCTTTTCTTAGACTCCGTCCCGTACATCATAATCTTCGTATTCGGAATCGTGATCGGCAGCTTCCTCAATGTCTGTATCTACAGGCTTCCGCTGCACGAGTCCATCATTACAGCTCCCTCCCACTGTATGACCTGTGGGAGAAAGTTGAAATGGTATGACATGGTTCCGGTATTCAGTTGGATCGTGTTGGGAGGAAAATGTCGTAATTGTAAATCAAAAATTTCTGCGCAGTATCCGATCATAGAGGCTCTCAATGGTATTCTTTATGTTCTGGTATGTGTGGTCAATGGACTGACCTGGGTCAGCCTGTTGTATTGCTTAATGGTGTCGGCTTTGCTGACCCTTAGTCTTATTGACTGGCGCACATATGAGATTCCGTTTGGAATCAATGTATTTCTGTTTATCCTTGGCATTGCAGCTACATGGCTGGACAGAGGAAACATAACTTCACATCTGATTGGTCTGATCTGTGTCAGTGCTTTTCTGGAAATTCTGTTTCTGGTAAGCGGCGGCAGTGCGATCGGCGGCGGGGATGTGAAACTGATGGCATCCTGCGGACTGATCCTTGGATGGAAACTGATCATTCTGGCGTTTCTGCTTGGATGTATTATCGGTTCTGTTGTCCATGTGATCCGCATCAAAATAAGTGGTGCCGGACGAGTACTCGCTATGGGGCCGTATCTGTCAGTAGGTATTTTGCTGGCTGTATTATGGGGAAATACATGGATCAGCTGGTATCTTGGCCTTTTTGGCCTGTAGCAGCTTCTTTATAACTGAGATGGATTATCTTTGTGAGAGACAATGGATAATTCAGTTGATTTTCAGTTATAAAAATATGAATTTTGTCTGAGATATTTTTACGACAGAATCCATATTTTTGTAACTGATATATCAGGAAGAGGAGAAATCCTGATAATCTGATACATAAGTTGTCGGACAGGACAACAATAAAATGGAGGAAACCTGAGAAATGGCGAAAATTTTAAACATAGAAATTGATACAGCCCAGTTGAGGGTAGCAGAGACGGACAGCCGTGGACTGAGAATCTATCGCTGTTTTACACTTCCGGTTCCTCAGGGTGCCGTGGATGATGGGCAGATTCGTGACACAAAGACCCTGGGTACGCTGTTGAAAAAAGAACTGGAAGCCAGGAACATAAATAATAAAAAAGTTTTTTTTGTTGCAGGTTCTTCAAGAATTGCCAGCAGGGAAGTTCGTATTCCTTTTGTCAAAAAGGACAGAATTCAGAGTATCATTCAGGAAAATGCAACAGATTATTTTCCGATAGATATTTCCGGTTATGTGTTATCTTACAGCATTATCGATATAGAAACAACAGAGCCGAAACCGGGAGAAGAACTGAAACAGTATCATCTGATGGTGTACGCTGCACCGACATCTATTTCGGCGGCGTTCCATGAACTTGCCGGATATGCCGGACTGAACATGGCCGGAATCGGTTATACTGGTGACAGCGTATATTCTGCTGTGAAAGATACATTTGCAGATGGAGTACATATGCTGGTCAAGATTGAATATAATTCCACAAGTATCAGCGTACTTAATAACGGAGAACTGGCTCTGCAGAGAACGGTCAACTATGGAGTGGACAGCGCGATAGAGACAGTGCGTGCGTTTCCGCAGTTTGGAGAAGACCTTACACAGACAGAGGCACTTACAGTTCTGCATGACCGGAGATGTCTGCAGGATACGTTGAATGGAATTGCTGCTGCGGAACTGGATCAGCAGGAAGAATTACTGGAAAATGCCAAGATGGAAGTTACCGAGAGATTCCGTTACATGGTTGGAAATATTTCCCGAATCATGGATTACTATATTTCCAGAAATACAGATGTCACTTTTTCGTCGATTCAGATTTGCGGTCTGGGTGCCGGAATCAAAGGTATCCGCAGGCTTCTTGCCAATGAACTGGGACATAGAGTAGAAGTCCTCTATGCACTTGATAAATGCACGTATCCGGAATTTCCGGAATCAGAGGGACTTTACCTCTATACGGCAGTCATCGCACCGGCCCGTTCCGGAGTGAACCTGATGGAAAAAACCACTCGTAAGAAAAAAGAGGCAGAAGATAATTTACGTGGTTCGGTGTTGGTCTGTGCAGTTGGTGTGATCGCAGGTGTGGCACTTGCGGGTGCCGGTGTGGCGAACCATCTTTATCAGCAGCACATGCAGGATCATCTGAATCAGAGAATCAGTGAAGAAAGTTCCATTGAAGATATTTATAATACGTATACCAGTGCAAAGACGAATTATGAAAATTATCAGAGAATGTATCAGTATACCAATACACCAAACGAAGGACTGAAGACTTTCCTGGAGGAGATGGAACAGAAGATGCCGTCAGATATCACGGTAGAGACATTCAGTTCCACGGGAACACAGGTAAGTTTTTCCATGCGGGTTTCCAGCAAGTCGGCGGCAGCAAATACACTGATGCAGCTCCGTACGTTTGAGAGTCTTGCGACAGTTACCACGACAGGGCTGGAAGAAGCAGAAGACAATACGGTATCCATGAGTGTGATCTGTACATATACAGATCCGGCACCTTTGGATGACGATACTACAGAATAAGGAAACGGCAGAATAAATAGGAGGCAGACAGGACATGAATTTGTCGATGCGTGACAAAAAAATACTGCTGATGTTTATCGGCATTCTTGTATTTTTCCTTGGTTGGTTCTTCGGATACCGTCCACAGATGGAGATTGCAAGTCAGATAGAAGAATCCAACGGACCACTGGAAGAGCGTTTGCAGGAGCTGCTTGATCTCGCAGCCAACAAGGATTTTTATGTAAGTGAGACAGCATCCATCCAGGAAAAGATCAACGAATATACAACAAAGTTCCCATCTGATGTAAGACCGGAGGATGGAATCGTACTTGCCCGCAACATGGAAAATGAACTTGGATTCCAGATCACAAGTGTCGGACTTGGGGAAAAAGAGTTTATTGCATCTATAGACGGAAGCTCCGAAGAGGATCTTGCACAGGAAATAGATCAGACAATGTCTGAGCAGGCAAATGAGCAGACACAGGAACAGCTTGACAATATTGAGGGAACCGACAGCCAGGCGGAAGAAAATCTGCAGAATGCTTCAGATGCAGCAGCTGCAGACCAGAGCTATACATCGCAGACACCGGTTCTGTACCGTACACAGGTAACGTTGCAGTTTAATGGAACTTATGCAGGTCTGAAAGAAGCGGTAACTTATCTTGCACAGCAGAATGGAAGAATGACACTGGACAATGTGAATGCGTCTTATGATACATCTACTGGAAATCTGACCGGTACGATCATTGTAAATATGTTCTCCATGATGGGAACGGACAACAGTTATTCAGAGCCGGATGCAGGAGATGTTGCATACGGAACAGATAATATTTTCGGAACGATCGAACAGGCAGTACCGGATACAGATGGAAACCAGACTGCTGACGGACAGGCTGCGAATCAGTCTGCAGAAGGCAGCGACGGCCAGACAGATAACGGTCAGGAAGGTGAAAATACGGAAGGTGAATCAGCACCTGCTGACGATCAGGGCCAGTCATAAGAAGATACGTATGTTAGAGGGGATGTTTTTCAGGCCCCTCTATCTGTCTATATATCGACAGTTCATTCTGAAAAGGAGAAGCCAATGAAAGACAGAAAAAGAAAGAATACGAATGCCGGAATGACGCTGATCGAACTCATCGTTGCAGTCAGTATTTTTTCCATAGCGGCGGTCGTACTTTTGCAGAGCTTTGTTACTTCCGGGAGAATCAACAGCAAATCGAGACTGTATCTGGAAGCGACCACAATGGCGCAGAACCTGATGGAGGAAATCAAATCAAGAAAATTTGAAGAGGTTTCGCTTGCGTTTAATTATCCGATCGACAGTACCACCGGAGATACAAGGATCAATTTCCTGAACACACAGAAGAACCGAATTGAAAATGGAACGCTGGGAATCAGGGAAGTGATGCGGAATACGAATGACAAAGGTGACACGACATACAGTGATGTCAGTCAGTACAAAGATGGCGTGGATGAATCCAAAGTTACTGCATCCGTGATCTCCACAGATGGTGGAAAAACATATAAATTCAATCCACGTAAAAAAGGCAAAAATGCATCAAAATATTATTTTGAACTGACCGATGTAAATGCAGATTACGAGAGCTTTGATGCGCTGGTGGAATTTGACGGAAGCACAGATTCCGGTTATAAAGAAAAAACTACTGCAGATACGGGGAATGGAAAGAATGATTATCTGTCACCGAATATTTCGGATATGAACAGCAAGACAAATGCACTTTTGACGGAAGCAAAATATCCAGACAAAAAATATCTTACAGAGAAACTGAAAAATTTGCTGTCGTCTTTTGATCCGGATACGGAAGAGGATGCTGCGCTCGTTGATGAAATATATGACCATTCAGTTAAAACGCTGACACTCCGTATTGAAGAAAATGGCGGAAACGTCAAGATCTATGAAGACCGTGAACTGGATCCATGGGACTGGATAAACGCAAATTATCCGGACAGAATGGATACGGACAGTACAGATTTTGGAAAAACAATCGAATCCAGCGGAATTGTCTACAGTTCTGAGACAGGCGAAAAGATGGAAAATATTTTCCTGTTTTATTATCCGAACTACAATTCCACAAGCTCTGTCAATCCGTTGGATCGTATTGTTCTGGATAATACAACGAATTATGAAGTGAATTTTTATGTGACAAAACAGCGGGACGAACAGAAGAAGGTTCCGACTTCTGCGCAGGAAGCGCAATACAGGATGTCTCTGACGATCAATGAAAATCCGGCTGCAAGAAATAAGACAAACTGGAACACCAATCCGGGCCTGTACAAGGCAGTGACAAAGCTTCGTACCAATCTGGATTACAATATCAGCGATATGAATTCCGTATTGGACCGCCCAAAGGTCAGCCAGATGTCGCTTACCTATCAGGCGTTCAATGACAGTGGCAGCAAAGGGGCAAAAGTAACAAACAACTCTGCAAAAAAAGTCCTTGACTGCAACAGACTGGATGACCGGGAAGCAGAAGACCGTATCTACACGGCGAAAGTCAGTGTATACAAGGCCGGCGCAGCTGAGAAGAATTTTCCGGACAGTGATCTTGTAGTGACGTTGGATGGTTCAAAAGAAGATTAATTTTCCGGGAGGAAAGAATGAGAAACATCAGAAAAAGAGCAAAACAGCAGAATCGTGGATTTTCACTTTTTACAGTGATCATTGCTGTGTCGTTAGTGGGAATCCTTGGAATGCTTATCTTATATATTGCATTGTCGAATTTTCAGATGAAGATTACGGACCTGAAAGGAAAGGACAGCTTTTATACAGCGGAGCGTGCACTGGAGGAGATCCGCACCGGTCTGCAGGAGGATGTAGGAGATGCCATGTCCAAAGCTTATACGCAGGTACTGGAAAATTACAACAAAGATAACAGTTCCAAAGATGCCTCCATGGATCAGTTGAGAAAAAAAGAATTTGAAAAAAACTATATCAGTGAGGTGGTCAGTAAACTTCGCTCAACAGGCGATAAAGATATTTACGATCTGGCGCATCTTAAAGGGTTTGTAGATTTGTACAAGGAGATCAATGATAACGAGGAATCTCTGATCATCACAAATCCGAGCGGAAAAAAAGCGGAACTGAAAGCAATTCAGACAACAGGCAAAAACAGTGGTGACAGTGGCGTCCTGCTGAAAAACCTGAAAGTGATCTATGTAGATCCCAATGGCCGTGCTGCAGTGATCTGTACGGATATTTTTCTGAAAGTACCGGAAGTACAGTTCCCGACACCGTCTACACTGCCGGACCTTATGAATATGATCGTTGTGGCAGATAAAGGAATCATCTGTGAAGGAACAGATGCAACACCTTCCACGATTCAGGGAAGTATTTATGCCGGACTTCTTCCGGGTGATGGAACCACGGCGTCAGATACAAGTATCCAGGTGGGATCAAATGCAAGTCTCAGCATTGATTCCGGAGATAAAATAGTCTGCGAGGGTGAGATCAATGTAAATGCAAATTCCACATTTTCCAGTGGAAATGGTGTGAATCTCTGGGCGAAGGGTCTGAATGCAGATTCAGTAAAAAATGTCAGTCTCCTTGGCACAACTTATTTTGCAGATGACCTTACGATTTCCGGGAAAAACAACGATGTCAAGATTGCCGGAACGTACTATGGATATGGTTCTGTGGATTCAGCACTGAATGAGAGCTGCAGAATGCAGGAACAGTATAAAAATGCGCAGATGAACGGGGCAGATCTGAGCAGTGCGATTGTTATCAATGGTAAGAACACAACACTGGATCTCTCCGAGGCGCAGAAAGTGATGCTTGCAGGAAGAAACTATATTGCAAGCTCCAAAGTAAGCGGAAATAGATCAAATAAAAATGATATCATCACCGGTGAAAGTATCACCGTAAAAGGAACACAGCTGGCATATCTGGTTCCATCTGAGATTATCGGAGATGGAACAAAAGGAAATCCAATGACTTATAATGATTATTTAAAGCTCTTTTCTATTGATGGAAGTGAAACAATCAATATCAATACCAGTAAACCGGTAGATGCCTGGGGTGGCCGCTCTTTAAGTGAAATCGGTGTAGATGCACAGAATCCGGTACAGACCGTATTCTATAATGACAACTCAACTGGTGAGGGTGGACATGTTTATTTCTACCTGAATTTTACAGATGACCAGAAGGCGGCAGATTTTATGCAGATGTATTACCAGAATAATCCGGGTATCAAAGCCAATATGGACCGCTATCTGTCCTTCTACTTTGGTGGAGAAAATTCGGGTATCAATATCAAGGACGGCCAGGCGTATCTTCGATATATTACAAATGGAAATGCACTTTCCTATGATGGAAATAAAAAAGAAGGAAATCTTCAGGAATCTACAGAATCAGCAACGGGAGATGGACTTGTTGAAGAACAGATCGGATATCAGAACAGCTGGTATGCGCTAAACCGTAAGATGATCTCTAGCGTAGATCTTCTGAATACAGCTGTCAAAGAAGATGACAATGGTACGACACATGATGAAACAGACAGCACAAGAAGCGTATATGATAACCTGGTCAATGAGAAAAAAATGGTGGAATTCATCAAAGGAAAAGTGAATTCCGGAGATAAAAATGCCAGTGAATGGAGATATACATTTACAGCACCTGAGGAAGATGGCGGTCTGCAGGCAATCATGTACCACAACGGAAGTAAAAACAGCACATATACAGAGACAGCAGCAGACGGGACAACTACAACAGAAACCATACCTGGTACGGATACTCCACTTACGATCAGTGAGGATATGGCACAAAATCTGCGTCTGGTCGTATGCACCGGTGATGTCGTGATAGCGGAAGGCGTAGAATTCAAGGGAATCATTATGGCAAAGGGAACGATCACTCTGAAGGCCGGAGCAAAACTGGAATCTTCTCCGATCGATGCGGCCAGAGTATTCCAGGCACAGATGGACTCACAGGAAGAAGACAGCGTGAAGCCACAGGATTTCTTCTGGGATGGCGATCAGTATGTACTTGGCAATTCTACATCTTCAAATAACGGAAATAATGTAAATGGATCCAGTGTCTACAGTATTGCAGATTGTGTAAGCTATCAGAACTGGAAGAAACAGTAATACAGGATAGAAAAAGGAGGAAGAAGCATGAAGAGCAAAAACAGAGGATTTACCTTGATTGAGCTGATCGTGGTGATCGCTGTCATGACGATCCTTCTGGGAATTGCAATCCCTTCTCTCAATTCAATCCTGGGCTTTCGGGTAAACCGGGCGGCCAATTCCATAGCTTCTGCGCTGGACAAAACAAGGACAGAAGCGATGAACCGTCTGGTTGGAGAGATGAAACTGGAAAAAAGAGCAGACGGATATTATATCAGCTATTATCTGGACCGAGGCAAGGCAGGCAGGAAATCTGATGTACAGCAGGACCAGCCGGAAAAAATAGCCCCGGCCCGGACACAGATCAGTTACAGCGTGAATGGCGGAAATGAAAGCGTGCTGCAGGAAGGACAGAGTATTATTATCACTTATGACCGTGCAACCGGAGCTTTCCTGCCGTTACAGGATAACACATGGTCACAGAATGATATTTTGAGTACACTTGCCGCAGGAAATGATATTCCTCTGAAGCGGGAGGGCAATTACTGTACACAGATCACTGTAAGGAGCGGAAGTCGTTACAAGACTTTGCAGCTGATCCAGGAGACAGGAAAATATACGATGACTTCCGGATGGAATTAAATATAGAACAATTTTTGGAGGAGAAGATCCTATGAAGACAAAAGAAAGAAGAGAGAGATTACAGAATAAAGGTTTTACTCTGATCGAGCTGATCGTAACGATTGCGATCATAGCTATCTTTTCAGGCGTAGTACTGACTTTTATCAGCACAGGATCTAATATATATCGAAGTACTTCCAGCAGTGCAAAGGTACAGATGGAGACACAGGAGACTTTTGACCAGATTGAAGATCTGATCATCGATGTAAACAGAAGTTTATATTATGCGAATGGTTCAGGAGACAGTCTTGGTGCTGAAATTAAGAACGATATCAAACAGAGTGGTGGGGCAAAAAGCACTGGTGATAAAACATTTATTATCTGCAATGAGTACAAAAACGGTACCGGAAACAGCCAGTATATCTGTGATGTTCTTGACTGGGATAAGGACGATGCAACAATCTATTACAGCCAGAAAGAGTACAAAGCAGCCAGCAGCTCTGCAGGAAATGAGACTTCTGTAGAATCACTTATGGCAGCAGAGGATGATACAGAAGAAGAAAATGCGGTAGATGCAGGTGCATCAGAAAGCGAAACAAAAGCAAAAGACCTCAAGATGAAGGTGGACAGATCTGTCCTGGCGACAGGAATCCTTGATTTCCGAGCCGATGTATCCAAAGTGGAGTCTGACAAGATCGTGCGTTTCCAGCTCAGTACACAGAATGGAACAAAAGAAATTGAAACACTCCACAGCGTCAGTCTGAGAAATACGGTAGAGGTAAAGAAACCGGCAGATGTTACACCTGGAAAATATAAAGTAGTTGTATATGCATATTACACCTATAAATATAACAATTGGAATTTAGCCACATCAAATGAATACTCGTTAATTATACAATAAAAGTTATAACAATAGCAGGAGGGCATACATATACACATGAGATTCAAACACAAGAAATTATTTATCTCAGGCGCTGCGGTTGCGGCCGCAGGCGCCCTGGGAGTTGGAGCATTGCTGCAGACAGTACTTTCGGTGCAGGCATCGTCAGACATGATGCCCGGCATTGAACAGATTGTCAGCGAAAACACAGAAGATGAGCCATTTCGAATTCTGGAACTGGTAAATAACAGCGAAGATGCAGAAATCGGTTATTACATATCCGGGCAGGAACCCAGTCTAAAATTGTATCAGTATCAATATACGGATTCATCAGGTAATTCGCAGACGGTGCATTTCTCGAGCGTGCAGGAGGCATTAAGCAAGCTTCCGACAGCACAACGTTCAGAATTTATGCAGAACATAAAATCTGATGGAAGTAGCACAGGAATAAAAAATATTGCAGCTGTGACCGGAGATGACGGACCACTATCATACAGCCCGTATACAGAAAAATATTTTCTGGATTCCGGAGATACCGGTTGGACAAAAGTTGATCTGACAGATTTCAACGGAAATACCCGGACCGATACCGTATCAGTGAACGGCTCTTATCAGGAGAATTCAGCCGGAACAGGAAACTATACAAAAGCAGAACAGCAGTATTATCCGATACGGAATGATGTTCAATCAGATAAGGAGCAGACAGAAAAGTACCGGGAAAATATCCAGAACTTTTATCCATCTGAAAGCAGTGATTCCAGAGGTGCATATTATCTGGAATTTGCAGAAGTAGAGAACGATAAAGTTAATAATGCGCTTAAAAAAGATAATGGAAAAGCAGAAATCCTCCCGGAGTATGAGTATACGAATGCAAGATATGGCTATTATGAAAATGTATATACAGATCTGACAAAAGAAATCGTAGATAACATTGATGCGGCCAATAATGGAAATGCAGAGTATCAGTTTCCCGGAGAGAACCCTGTTGGGTTTAAGAAAGATGACAGTGTTCTTATACAGGATAATACAGAAGAAGCTGTGAAGAGTACCATTGAGGAATCCAATTCCTTTACTTCAGGGGAGACAGCTGCCGGTACAGAAGACACTACCGATTCTTCCAGTCAGGATGAGTTTTCGGGAGATTCCGGAAGTGATAACGGAAGTACAGATTCTGACAGTGCATTCCAGAGTGATGAAGAGGATTCTTTTGACGGAAGTGACAGTGATACTTTTGATTCCGATATTTCCCTGGAGCAGCAGTCCTATGAAGAACCAGTGGAATCCTCTGGCACAGATGCTTTTTCGGATGATTTTTCAGATCAGGCAGCTGATTCCGAAGATTCGTCAGCAGATGTGGATACAGAAGTCCAGAATCAGGAAGATACAGATTCTTTTACAGAAGATCAGACGGATATAGATTCGGCAGAAGATGCAGGTGACGGAACAGACCAGACGGATACACAGAGGAAGATATCTGGCATTATTCAGAATAAGGATACAGCCGGTACGCAGGCAAATCCATACGTTTATCTTGGCGAAAACATTGCGGAATATCCATATTATAAATATGAACTGATCGGTGATATGGAATATCTGGAGAAAAAAGCCGAGAAAACAGAAGCGAAGCTTCAGAATGACCAGAATAATCAGATTACTTTAGAGGATGGAGACATCCTTCTGGACAATGATCAGTATTGGTACTATAAAGACGATAATGGCACATTGAAAAAATATCCGATTTCTGTAGTGACAGGCCGCCAACCAGTTGCCTTTAATGAACTACAGAAAATACCGGAATATTTTGACTATAATTATTATTATCGTGTGGAAAAAGTGTATTTCTGCTGTAAATCGGTGGATAACTCTCAGGAAGATCCAAGTGCATGTGCATATTTTGGCTGGTATTATCCATCTTATCCGGTGAATGAAGACGCATATCTCCCGGTTACAGATGGAAAAGCTGCAACGCATTATATTTCAGCAGCCTCCTACAGTCTGACTCCGGGAAAGGGAAATTATGATTTCGTTCCTGGAGGAGACAATTCCTGCCAGGTGCAGGTCAACAGCTTTTATTATCAGGGTGGCTACACCAATAATGACTGGTTCAAGAAATATGTATTCCATCTGTCACCAAAAGCCTCCGAAGAGGAGGAAGACGGAGAGTTTGAGAACTTTGGAATTGAAGTAGATACAAAATCAGCAGAGGATGTTACCAGCGCTGTGTATGCAACTGTATCCGGCGAAGATATCTCAGGGCAGAGCATTTCAGTGGACGATGTAGCCGTTGGTGAAGGTGAAGTTTCTGGAGATGAAAACATTCAGAATAATGGAACAGATGCGGAAGTGGATTTTTCATCAGAATATCAGGAGCCAGATACACAGGATGTAAATGAGTCAGTTGATTCTGTTGATATATCAGAAAATATTGATGAGGAATCTCAGAAAGAAAGCGGTGAAGTTGCTTTTGACGAAACAGATGTGGAAGTATCTGATGAAACAGATAGCGATGTAGAAGTGCAGAATGAGGAAGAGCCAGCTGTTGATGTCGGTGACGGAGAAACAACAAATGCTATTACAGATGTGATTTCAGGTTATGATCTTGTTTATGTGAATGGAAATCTCAGCCAGGATGTTGCAGAAGCACTTGCGGAGGCAGTTACGACAAATGAAATCCCATGCATTATTAATGGATCAAGGATAACTGATGACTCTCAGATTGTAAATGCATTTTCGGCAGTTATTAAAGATACAGATGATGACACAGATGGACATTACGTAGACAAATATATATATTTCTTTAAAAATATGCTTGCGGGAACAGAGGCAGATTATAATCTTGTGAATAAACAGTTTCATGAAAATTTTAATTCACATACAGATTCAGAGGAAGATGATATCTATGGTGAATCAGATCCTGTAGCCGGATTTGAAGAGATTATCAAATACATCAACAGTGAAAATCGATATCGGAAACTGGAAACAGATAGAAGTGGTTTGAATGACGGGGAGAGCGATGAGACAGGAATCAGTCAGCTGAGCAGGGAAATTTCACAGGCAAGAGTGCTTGAGTATATTATTAACTATAAATATAAAAGAAACGTTCTTACAAAAGATAAGATTAATGTTTTGGAAATTATGCCAGATGATAACTGTTCACAGCTGACAAAGGATGACGTGATTTCATGGCTTGGTGCAAAGAAAAGCAGAGTAAAGGATGTGACAGCCTGCTGTTATTATAATGCGGCAGATGGCACTGATGATAATCCGTCTAATGTGATTGATAACGATGCGTCTACAATCTGGCATTCTGACTGGTCATCAAATTCAACACATAAACTGACTGATAAATCGACTGACAGACACCATATTACTTTGCATTTTCGAAATCCGGAGGATATAAAGGGATTTGTCTATCAGGCTCGTTGGTACAAAACAAACAATAATTGGGACAAGAATGGCGTTCTGTCACGCTACACAGTTGTATGCGAAAATAAAAACGGTAAAGAGATTTACAGAAAAGAAAAGCAGAGTGTCGGCGAAGAATTTACATCCAGTGAAACACGCTCTATTAAGTTTGGCGAAACAGTAGAAAATGTAAGTTATATGACAATTTATTTTGAGGAGACACTTGGGACTGGAACTCCTCAATATGATAATGCGTCCTGTGCGTCACTGGATGCTATTTATGCAGATGATGACACGACTTCGGTCAGTGTAGATGTAACAATTAACTCTATGACGGCATCGGAGTTTGTGGGACATATTGATGATATAGCATCAGAATATGATATGATCTATATCAGTGACAGAAAAAATTCAAATAACAATGATTTGATCACGGGCAGTGGAAATCTTCGCTATTCGCATGTTGGAGCAGGAAGAAAGGTAACAACAGGAACTAAGGAGCTTCACAAGCTGCTGGGGCAGTTGGATAATGAATATGACCAGAACTGGATTGGAAATAAGGGGATAAGGCGTTTTGCTCCGTTTAATACATACGGTTCTGAAGGAGGTGGATATTTCCGTGGCTCGGGAAACGATATGACCAGTGAAGAATGCGAGGAATTGCTTGAGTTTGTTAAAAGTGGTTATCCAGTTGTTTTGGGAAACAGCCTTTTGAACTCTGACAGGACAGTAGATACAGATGAAGTGGATAATTCTTCATATTATTATGAATTTCTGAGTCAGGCAATAAGCTATGATAATGTAGTTACGAAATCAGAGCTTGACAGTGGACAGAAGGATATGAATTTCTATTTTAACCTGACAAAACCAGTGATTCAGTTTGACGAAAATGGCGGAAGACCGAAGGAACCAACGCGAATCGGGGAAGCAGAAACAGATGAAAATGGTTATATTGACGGTGAACTGAAATATACGTTTACTATTGAAAATGATTCAGAAGTAACACCAATGTCCACAACATATGATTGTGAACTTTATCTTGATCTGAATTTTGATGGTAATTTTTCTGAAAAAGAATCGCAGAAAAATTATATGGTCATACAGGATGAAAATGGAAATGTCCTTTCGCAGAAAGATTACGGTAATGGAGATATGCGGTATGAATTGAAAAGTGGACAGAAGTATACGG
>ENA-OUQI01000329-OUQI01000329.1-human-gut-metagenome-genome-assembly--contig:-NODE-329-length-39504-cov-4.496185_pt1 | contig 39504 bp, 30 predicted proteins | sample MGYA00237953_ERZ548840 | MGnify/ENA primary metagenome ERZ548840 (study PRJEB26490, sample SAMN05194690) | human gut metagenome | biome: terrestrial biome; feature: human-associated habitat; material... | reverse complement strand
CCGCCGAGCCTTCATGCAGGCCGTCCTCGCTGCCGAGCAGTACCACGCCGACGCTGTCGCGTTTAAGGTCGAGCACGATGCCGTGCACACCGTTGTCAAACTGCACCAGTTCGCCGTATACAGCGCGGTTTAGACCGTAAACGGTGGCGATACCGTCGCCGACCTCGATGACCGTGCCGGTTTCGTCGCAGCGCGTGCGGTTGTCATATTGTTCAATCTCCTCGCGGAGAATAGATAAAATCTCATCTGAATGGTTCAATGGTTTTCACCCCTTTACAGGTCATGCGCCAGTGCGCGAAGCTGTCCGCGCACGCTTTTATCGTAGGTTACGCCGTCGATTTCGGCAGTAAAGCCGCCGAGCAGCGTGTCGTCCTGCACGATTTCAAACGTAACCGCACAATAACTGTGTCGTGCGCACAGCAGTTTGGCAAGCGAACGCAGCGATTCATCATCCGGTTCGCGGGCACAGCGAAATACGCACAGGCCCTCGCCGCTGTCGCGCAGCTCAAGCAGACGAAACTGCCGGACGATCTCCGGCAGGAGCGCAAAGCGGTTTTTGTCCGCCAGCAGCAGATAGAAGTGCTTCAGCTCGCCCATCGCATCAAAATCAGGCAGGCGGGACAGCACAGCCTTTTTCTCCCGCGCGGAAACGGCAGGAGAGCACAGTGCATCCCATAACGGCGCACAATCGGTCAGATAATCGGCGGTGTGCTGCAGATCGCTCAGCGTGCAGCCGGTATGGCGCAGTGCACCGGCATACTGTACAGCGGTCGAGCTCATCGTGCGGCCTCCGTTTCTTCACGCAGAAAATCGTCGATCATGTCGCGGTCAGTGTCGCTGTTCAGCTTCTGCCGGGATACCTTGGCGGTGGTCAGCAGAACGAGAGCGGCAATCTCCTTTTTCGCCTCACGGAGCATCTGCGTCCGCTCGGAATCCCGACGGCGGGCAGCCTGCTCGTCCAGCCGCTGCACAGCGGTCTGCGCTTCTGCAACCAGACGGTCATACTCCTGCTGACCGCGTACACGGGCGTCCTCGATGATCTGTGCGGCCTCCTGCTTTGCGGAAGCAAGCTGCGCGGCGTGCGCGGTCTGCTGCTGCTCGGCCTCGGCGAGACGCTTGTCCGCCTGATCGAGCGTGTCCGACACCTGCTGCGCACGGTCATCGAGCATTTGGGTAATGGGGCCGAACAGGAATTTCTTCATCAGCACGAACAGGATGAGCAGATCAACAAACACCCAGATAATCTGCGAATTTAGATTGAGGATCATTCGATCTCACCCCGATCAATTCATGAAAATAAGCAGGATACCGATCAGAAAACCGTAGATGGCGGTTGCCTCGGCCAGTGCACAGCCGAGGATCAGGTTTTTGCTGATCTGGCCGGAGGCCTCCGGCTGACGCGCAATGGCTTCCGAGGATTTCGCGGTTGCATAGCCGATACCAAGACCGGCACCGATGCCGGTCATAACTGCAATAGCTGCACCAATAGCAATACTCATTTTTTTGTGGTCCTTTCTCAGATAAAACAGTGCTTATTCAAGCGATTCCGACAGGAAAAGTGTTGTCAGGAATACAAATACGATTGCCTGTATCATGCCGTCGAATACATCGAAATACAGGCTCAGCGGGATGGGGACAACGACCGGAATGGCCATTTTGACCAGCTCCATGATAACGAATCCGGCGAAAATGTTGCCGAACAGTCGCATGCAGAGCGACAAGGGCCGAATGCCAATCTCCATAATGTTGAGCGGCGTGACGACCGCAACCGGTTCGCTGAACTTTTTCAGTCCGCCGCGCAGACCGTGGAACCGGAACTGTGAGCCGTAGATCAGCAGGGCGCTCATGATCGCCAGGCCGGCAGTGACGTTCAGGTCTTTGGTCGGCGGCGTTACGCCGAACAGACCGGCCATGTTCGCCAGCGCAAGATACAGGCCTACCGTGCCGAGGTACGGAGCGAAGGTGCGCCAGTATCGGTCGCCCAGTGTGTCGCGGCAGAAATTGTTGATGAAGCCCACCAGCATCTCTGCGGCGATCTGCTTTCGCCCGGGACGCTTGCGCAGTCCGTGCGTCAGCCAGATGGCAAGCAGGGTCAGCACAACTATGATTGCCCAGCTTACCACAGCGGATTCCGGAACCGGTATTCCGCCAAACAGCGGAATCTCGAACGCAATATGGGTTTGCAGTTCGGCATTCAATTCCGCTTTGATTTCACCCAAAGGGCATCACCTCGTTTGTCTATAAGTTGGTTTACGCGCTTATTGTAAAAACCTGTCGGAGTTTACGCAAGCTTATGAAACTAAAAAAAATTAACCCGCGCAATTTGACAGATTTGCATAAATCTGCAGAGGGGATTTGATGAATGTTGACCAGTGTGTTATGATATGAAGTATCTTCTTAAAAGGAGTGGATGAATTTGATAAATGCACGTTCCTCCGGCTCACTGCACCGGCAGGTGCGCCGGATGCTGATCCTGTGCATTGCGGTGGTGGTGCTGCTGTCCACGTCGGTCGGTTTGGGCATCGGTCTGTATCAGGAGGTGCGGACGCGCGACCAGCTGCTGTCCAATGCGGCGCAGATGGCGGCAGATGCGCCGCTGCTGATCGAGGATATTCGGGCAGATAACGCACAGCAGTATTTGGCGCGGACCGTACAGCGTGTATCTGAAGTAGATATGCTCGGCGTGTATGATATTAAGGGTAAGCCGACAGTGTTTTACGATCTCGTGTCCGGTACAGGCGACGCATCTTTGCTGCCCGAACTGAAAGCGGATACGGTCAGCCGCCTGTGCAGCGAGGAAAAGCCGGTGCTCTCGAACGATGAGATGCCGGACGGCGCGGATCGCTGTGCCTATGCTGTCATGCGCGATGAAACCGGGCAGGCAACCGGTATCGTCATGGCAGGGCTGTATCTGCGTTCCTACCATCGGACGGTGCTGCGTGTGCTGCTGTCGTATCTGCTCATCACGCTGTTCGCGCTTGGCATCGGCAGTCTGCTCAGCGTGCGGTTTTCCAAGCGGGTCAAGCGGGAACTGCTGGGCTATGAGCCGGACGCGTTCCGTCAGCTGTTTCTGCAGCGCATGGATATTCTGGATGCATTGGATGAGGGTCTGATGGCGATCGACGAACACAGCATGATCACCTATATGAACCGTGCGGCAGCGGATATCCTCAAAATCAAGGTGAAGGATGCACTCGGTCAGCCGTTACAGACGGTTTATCCGCGCTCAACGATGGCGCGCGTGCTGCAGACCGGCAAAAGTGAATACAACATCGGTCTGGAGTCCATCAAGCATGTTTCGGTCATTTCTGACCGTATGCCGCTCTGGCGGGACGGCAAAGTGGAGGGTGTTATCGCTATTTTTCGCAACCGGACTGAGGTCACGCGGCTGGCGCAGGATTTGACCGGCGTGCAGCACATAGTCGGTGCGCTGCGGGCGTATACGCATGAGTTTACCAACAAGCTGCATGTGATCCTCGGTCTGCTGCAGCTGGGCGAGGACAAGCAGGCGGAGGAGTATGTGCTGCATTTGACGCAGACGCGTGCGCACTCGATCAGCTATATTTCCGAGCGTATTCGGGAGCCGTCGGTTGCGGCACTGCTGATCGGCAAGGCATATCGTGCGGCGGAGCTGGGTATCCGGTTTGTGCTCGACCCGGCGAGTGAGCTGCATGGAGACGGACGGTATCTTCCGGCGAGCAGTCTGATCACCATTCTTGGAAACCTGATTGAGAATGCGTTCGACGCACTGCGGAACGCACCGGAGACCGCACAGAAGGAAGTGACGGTCAGCATCCGCGAGGGCGAGCACGGTATGCTCATCAGTGTGGACGACAGCGGTGCAGGCATTGCTGCCGATAAGCTGGACCGCATTTTCGAGCGCGGCTTTTCCACCAAAGGAGAGGGCAGAGGCACCGGTCTGTCACTCGTCAAGGAGACCGTGGACGCGTTCCACGGCACGATTCGCGTCGAGTCCGAGCCGGGAATCGGCAGCTCGTTCATCATTACGGTTGCGGAATCCGCAAACAGACAGCAGTAGGGAGGAAATCCGATGTACACAACGGTTATTATTGAGGATGATCCGATGATCACACGGCTCAACCGCCGGTATATCGAGCAGGACAGCCGGTTTGCCGTCGTGCAGACGTTTTCGGCGGCGCATCCGGCATTGTTCTGGCTGCGGCGCAACCCGATCGACCTGATTATTTTAGACGTTTACATGCCGCAGATGAGCGGCACCGAGCTGCTGCTGCAGCTTCGTGCGGAAGGCGTGGACGCGGATGTCATCATGGTCACATCTGCGAATGACGCAAAAACGGTTAACGATGCCGTGCGATTGGGCGCGGTGGATTATCTGGTCAAGCCGTTCGCGTATGAGCGGTTCCGGCAGGCGCTTGATGTGTTCTGCCGCCGGCGAGAAAGCGTGCAGCGCGACAGCTTCAGTCAGGATGTGCTTGACCATACGCTGTTTCAGGCGGCTGCGCCGACACCGCCTGTCACACCGCCGAAGGGTCTGCAGAGCCAGACGCTTTCGCGCATTGAGGCATATCTGCGCGCCGCGCCGGAGACACGGCATACCAGTGATGAGATCGCATCGCATGTCGGTCTGTCGGTCGTGACCGTGCGGCGGTATATGAATTATCTGGCAGAGCAGCAGGTCATCGGCAGTGAGATGGATTACCGTACCGGCGGACGGCCGTGCCTGGTGTATTTTCTGAGAAAGTAACGATTTTCTCAAAACGAAGGATTTGTATAGCTCAAGCGTCAAGAAAATGGGTTCTGTGAGCATTGACGTCGCAGAACCTCGAATTTGAACAATCGACCCGTCGAGAAATCGGCGGGTCTTTTTTTTGCTCATCGGAGGCGCGGCGGTGTGTTCCTTTCGCAGCCTTGCAGCTGCACAGCGTCTCACGCCGGTATCCCGTCTCAACCTGTTTTACAGGAATATTCGCCGCAAAAGCGCTCCAAATACGGCGAACAGTCTGTGTTCCTGCCTGTTTTGACAGAAAAAAGGCGGAATTCCTTGAAATACCGCCTGCAAAGTGCTATGCTATTTTATATATTGCCGCTTTGCGGCGAGGCAAGAGGGAAAGAAGGGCAGTCTGTCGAGGAGAGGCGGCTGTCACGGGTAAGGAGAATCGGTTGATGAAAACAAAAAAGCGGAAGCGCGGTCTGTCCGTTCTGCTCGCGGTACTGGCAGCAGCGGCATGTCTGCTGACCGGCTGCGGCGCACAAAAGAGCGAAGCGCAGGAGGATGCGGAGACCATTCAGGTCTATCTGTGGAACACCACGCTGTATGAAAATTACGCCCCCTACATCCAGTCGCAGCTTCCGGATGTGAATATTGAGTTCATCGTCGGCAATAACGATCTGGATTTTTACAAATTTCTGAACGAGAACGGCGGTCTGCCGGACATTATCACCTGCTGCCGCTTCTCGCTGCATGATGCTGCGCCGCTGAAGGACAGTCTGATGAACCTCGCCACGACCAACGAGGCGGGCGCGGTCTACAACACCTACCTCAACAGCTTCAAAAACGAGGACGGCAGCGTAAACTGGCTGCCGGTCTGCGCGGACGCGCACGGCTTTGTGGTCAACCGCAGTCTGTTCACGAAATACGGCATTCCGCTGCCCACCGATTACGACAGCTTTGTTTCCGCCTGTCAGGCGTTTGCAAAGCACGGCATCCGCGGCTTTGATGCGGACTATACCTACGATTACACCTGCATGGAAACCCTTCAGGGACTTTCGGTTTCCGAGCTTTCCTCGGCGGAAGGTCGCAAATGGCGCGCCGCGTACAGCGACCCGGCCAGCACCGAGAAAGTCGGTCTGGACGACACCGTCTGGCCGACCGCATTCAAGAACCTCGAGAACTTCATCCGCGATACCGGCCTGAACGCTGCTGACCTGACACTGACCTACGACGACATCATGGACCGGATGCGCGGCGGCGAGCTTGCTATGTTCTTCGGCACCTCGGCTAACGTTAAAATCCTGCAGGATGAGGGCATTGATACGACCTTCCTGCCGTTCTTCGGTCAGGACGGGCAGCAGTGGCTGATGACTACCCCGTATTTTCAGGTTGCGCTGAGCCGCGAGCTGGAACAGGACAGCGCACGCCGCGACAAGGCGATGCAGGTGCTCCATGTCATGCTCTCCGAGGAAGCACAGAACCGCATCGTCTATGACGGACAGGACATCCTGAGTTACAGCCAGAACGTCAGCCTCCGTCTGACCGATTACCTGGAGGATGTGCGCTCAGTGGTCGAGCAGAACCATATGTACATCCGCATCGCCTCCAACGATTTCTTCTCGGTCTCCAAGGATGTGGTCTCGCGCATGATCGCGGGAGAATACACGGCAGAGCAGGCGTATCAGGCGTTCAACGCGCAGCTGCTTGCGGATGAGCCTGCCGCGGATGCGGCTGTGCTGACCTTGGACAAGGGCTATTCAAACGTTTTCCATGCGGACAGCGGCAACGCCTCCTTCTCCGTAATGGCGAACACGCTGCGTGGCGTGTATGACACCGATGTGCTCATTGCTGCGGCGAACAGCTTTACCGGCAGCGTGTTGGCGGCAGACTACACCGAGAAAATGGCTGCCTCTATGATCATGCCGAACGATCTGCGCGCGTATCAGCGCACGATGAACGGTGCGGAGCTGACCGAGACCCTCCGCGCCTTTGTCGAGGGCTGCGAGGGCGGCTTTACGCCGTTTAACCGCGGCTCTCTGCCGGTGGTCAGCGGCATCGCCATCGAGGTCAAGGAGGAAAACGGCGGCTTTACGCTGACCGGGATCACGCGGGACGGCAAACCGCTCCGCGAGGACGAGACCGTAACCGTAACCTGTCTGGCGACGGTGGGCAGCATGGCGCCGCTGCTTGCGGACGAAAGCCGCGCCTTCGAGGGCGGCGACACGAGCGTTCGGGACACCTGGAGCGCATATGTTTCCGGGGGGAACGCCGCGCTGGCGGAGCCGGAAAACTATATTACATTGAGGTAAACGGAAATGGCAGATAAAACACGCGGAAGCAAAATAAAATACCGCTTCCTGAAAAAATGGCGCCGCCCTGCCGCCGCACTGTTGGCTCTGGCGGTGCTGCTCGGCGGCATCTGCTATCGGTATTTCTTGTTTATGTCGCAGACGGTCTATCGGGAGAGCACCTCGCATCTGTCGGAGATCCTGCGTAAATCCGACAATATGCTGAACCATCTGGTCAGCCGAAACCAGATGCTGCTGCATCTGTGGAACGATTTTCTGAAAAACGCCTCGAGCGAAGAACAGATCCGTTCCAGTCTGAACGAGATGCAGAAGGAGACCGGCTGCGCCGCCCTCTACTTCCTCGCCTCGGACGGCAGCTGCATGACGCAGGACGGCGAAAAGAGCAGCCTTGGCTCGCAGACCGATCTGGACGCGCAGCTTTTCGCCGGAGAGGACGTCGTTGTGAATGCGGTGCTGCCCGGAAAGCCGCAGATGCTCGTGTTTGCCTGCCCGGAGATGAGCGGCATCTACCGCGGCTTCGCCTATGATGCGATCGCCATCGCCTACTATAATGATACGGTGCTGAACGCGATCGACAACTCCGCTTTCGAGGGCACGAGCCACAACTATGTTGTCTACCCGGACGGGCGCGTTGTGCTCGACAGCGAGGCTGACGGTGAGAACGGCAGCGAGAAATCGGTCTATAATTTCCTCGCGGAGCTGCGCAGCAGCTCCAATCTGTCCGATAAAGCGTTCGACGCGCTGAGTGACGATTTCGCGCAGGGCAGGGACGGAAGCAAGATGCTGACGCTGCATGGAACCCGGTACTATCTGGTCTACGAGAACACAGGCATCCAGGACTGGATCATGCTCAGCCTTGTCCCGGTCAGCGTTGTTAACGCCAGCATGGATACGCTGTGGCACCGGACGGTCGAGATCGTGACCGTTATCGCGTGCCTGCTTATGGTGCTGCTCATCGCGCTCATCGTGCACAGAAGCCGCGATGCGCTGCGTCGGAGAGATACTGAGATCCTGTACAAGGATGAGCTGTTCACCCGGCTCTCACGCAACGTGGACGATGTTTTCTTCATGCTGGATGCCGAAACCTCCCGCACGGACTATGTCAGCCCGAACATCGAGCGGCTGCTTGGCGTGCCGCTTGAGCAGGTGCGGCAGGACATCCGTGCACTGCGGGCGCTGCACCCGAAGGACTCTCCCGACCACGATAAGAACTTCCTCGCGGGGATTCAGTGCGGCGAGCAGAGCGAATGGGATGCCGATTATGCCCATCAGCAAACCGGTGAGCGCCGCTGGTTCCACATCGTTGCCATGGGCAGCGAGGTCGCAGGCCGGACCAAGTACATCCTCGTGATGTCTGACCGCACGGCTGACCGGAAGATCAATCAGGCACTTTCCGAGGCGGTTGCGGCCGCCGAAGCCGCCAGCCGCGCCAAGAGCACCTTCTTGTCTAATATGTCGCACGATATCCGCACACCGATGAATGCGATCATCGGCTTTACCACCCTTGCGGTCAGCAATATCGATAATCAGGAACGGGTGAAGGACTATCTGACCAAAACCCTCTCCTCGAGCCGCCACCTGCTCGCGCTCATCAACGATATTTTGGACATGAGCCGCATCGAGAGCGGCAAGCTCCATCTGGAGGAAACCGAGGTCAACCTCGCCGAGATGCTGCACGATATCAAGACCATCGTCAGCGGACAGATATACGCCAAGCAGCTCGAGCTTTATATGGATGCGCTTGACGTTACCGACGAGGACGTCTACTGCGACCGGACGCGCATGGGGCAGATCCTGCTCAACCTGCTGTCCAACGCCATCAAGTTCACGCCGGCGGGCGGCACGGTTTCCGTGCGTGTCCGGCAGCTTGCCGGAACCGTGCGCGACTGTGCACAGTACGAGTTCCGCGTCCGCGACAACGGCATCGGCATGAGTCCGGAGTTCGCGCAGAAGATCTTCGAGCCGTTTGAACGCGAGCGCACCTCCACGGTCAGCCGGATACAGGGAACCGGCCTCGGCATGGCCATTACCCGGAATATCGTCGAGATGATGGGCGGCACGATCAAGGTGCAGACCGAGAAGAACCGGGGCACCGAGTTTATCATCTGCCTGCCGCTGCGCGTGCAGACCGGCAGCCGCCGCGAGGAAAAGATCGCGGAGCTTGCCGGCCTCAAGGCGCTGGTGGTGGACGACGATTTCAACACCTGCGACAGTGTGGCAAAGCTGCTGACCCGTGTGGGAATGCGTGCGGAGTGGACGCTTTCCGGCCGGGAGGCCGTGCTGCGTGCGCGGCAGTCCATCGAGTTGGGCGACCCCTGCCGCGCCTATATCATCGACTGGCGGCTGCCGGATATGAACGGCATCGAGGTCACGCGCCAGATTCGCAGCCTGAATGATGACACCCCCATCATCATCCTGACCGCCTACGACTGGTCGGATATCGAAGCGGAGGCGAAGGCGGCAGGCGTGACGGCCTTCTGCTCCAAGCCGATGTTCCTGTCCGACCTGCGCGACACCCTGCTGACAGCCATCGGACACATGCAGACGGCGGAGGAGCAGGACATCCTGCCCGGGAAAAACGCCGACTTCCGCGGACGGCATATCCTGCTGGTCGAGGATAACGAGCTGAACCGTGAGATCGCGATGACAATCCTGCACGAGTATGGTTTCCTGGTCGATATCGCTGAGAACGGCGCGGTCGCGGTGGAGAAGGTCCGCACCGCGGACCCGGGCCGCTATGATCTGGTGCTGATGGATGTGCAGATGCCGGTCATGGACGGCTACACCGCCACCCGGCGCATTCGTGCGCTGAAGGACCCGGCGCGCGCCGCAGTCCCGATCGTTGCCATGACGGCCAACGTGTTTGAGGAGGAGCGAAAGCAGGCGTTCGACTGCGGCATGAACGGCTTTTTGTCCAAGCCGATCGTGGTTGAGGAGCTGATCGACGCGCTGAAGGGCATTATGCACTGACCGCGCCATGCGGATACATCAAAACCCGGAGTACCGGCCGAGAACGGCTGACGGTACTCCGGTTTTTTCGGATATGCAGAGGAAAATAAATGCCGCTGCGCCGCAATCTTCGCTTTCCTTTTCGGTCGGGAAATAGTATAATTATGGCATGGGAAAAGGAATGAATAAATTTTACCGAAGGAGGGGCAGAACATGAAAAAGCGATCAAGAATTGCTCTGCTGACCGCACTTCTCACCATAGTGTTTGCGGCGGGTATTGGCGTTTACAGCAACTACATCGGAATGCAGATTTATCAGGAAAGCTCGAATCATCTGCTCGAAAGCTATGCGCAAATCTCCAAGACCTTCACGCTGTTCGTGCAGCGAAACTGGACCGTGCTGAGCCAGTGGGACAGCCTGATGAGTAACGTACAGACTGATGAAGACGTTGACGAGATATGGAACACGATTCAAGACAACCGATCGTCATGGCATTACAGCGATTTCTATATGGTCAATCAGAACTCGCAGTATCTAACAGCAGATGGGCGAAAGGGCAGCGCCGACAGCATCGACGGCGTTTTTCAGGAGATGTACAGCAAGGGCGGGCCAATCGTCTCCACCTATACGGCAACCTACGGCGTGCCCAAGATCGCGTTTGCGATGCCGATGAGCCGAAATCTGACGCTGGACGGCGTGACCTACACCGGTATCGCGGTCAGCTATGATACGGACGTGGTCGATGATCTGGTTGACGGCAGGTATGTACGGCGGACAGAGCGACTGCTATGTGGTGCGCTCGAACGGCGACATCGTGCTGGAGTTTGAACCGCAGACCGAGCTGTGCGCGGGAATGACCAACCTGTACGACCTGTCCAACCACGCTGACTGGAAATACGGCAGCATGGACGATATCAGGGACTGCATCCAACTCGGCAAGAGCGGAAGCGCGCAGTTTACCTGCGCTGGGGCGAGAAACTATCTGGTCGCGATTCCGACCGTATTTTCGGACTGGTCGCTCGTCGGCATCATCCAGGCGGATGAGGTGGACGGCGCGCTGTATGGCGTGCAGAATTCCTCGCTCATCCTGCTCGGCGCACTCAGTTTTTTCGCCGTCATCATCGTGGTGCTGGCGCTGGGCATGGAGAGCCGGCTGCGCCTTAAGAACGAGGAAACGGAGCGGCTGAACCTCGAACGTGAAAAAATGAAGAGCGACCGTTTCCTGCAAAGCATGAGCCGCATCGTCGATCGCTATGCGGTCGTCAATCTGGATACCGGACGCTACCGCTATCATGAGCTGCGGTTTGATCAGCCGCTCTATCCGACCTCCGGACAGTATTCGGAAATGGTCGAAATCATCTCTAAACGCTATGTCGCGCTGATCGATACGGAAAACGCCAAGCTTTCGCGGCTGCTTACGCCGGACTATCTGCGCAGTGTGCTCCGCAAACCGGATGACAACCTCAAAATCGAGTATTGCAGCCGGACGGAGAACGCCTATATGGTGATGACCGTCATCCCGGTCGAGTGGCACGCGGACGGCACGGTCTCCGTGATCATGCAGGTCGTGCAGGATATTGGGCAGAAGGTCGAGCTGGAAAACATGGCAAACACGGACGGTCTGACCGGCCTGTTCAACGAGCGCTATTTCAGTCGGGTCCTGAACATCTGTGAGGCGAAAAAGCTGCCGTTTGTGCTGTATTACCTCGATCTCGACCGCTTTAAGCCGATAAACGATACCTACGGTCACGCCATGGGCGACCGGCTGCTCAAGGAGATCAGCGCGCGACTGCTGCGCTGCATCCGCAGCCGGGACTATGCCTTCCGCATCGGCGGCGATGAGTTCGCGCTTATCGTCAGCGCCGATATGGACGAGGCGCAGCGCAGCCGCATGGCCGAGCGCATCCAGACTATGCTCTCTGCGCCCATCGTTATCGAAGGAAAACTGCTTTCTGTCGGCGTCAGCTGCGGCTGCGCCTGCTATCCGGAGGACGGCGACGCTTCGCAGGTGCGCATCAAGGCGGACAGCCGTATGTACGCGGAAAAGCAGCACCATCACGAAGACGACCGGACGGAGGAACAGTCATGAAACACAAAACCCTGCGGTGCGCCGCAGAGACAGCAGCCCTTCTGCTGACCGTGGCAATGCTGGCGTTCCTCATTGCCGGACTGCATCAGCACGAGCCGGACAGGGAGCTTTCCACACTCGATACCGGCTGGTATCAGTTGACGGACGGCGTGCGGCACGAGGTTGCGCTCCCGGTCACGCTTCCGGCCGCGCCGGAACAGACGCTTACCTTGTATAACGACACGCTGACCGCCCGCGATGCCGGAAAGCTGCTGTCCGCGCGCGGTGTGGAATACGGCATCGAGATCTGTGCGGGTGAAACGCTGCTCTATCGCTACGAGGACAACGCCTTTCCGAAAAACACGCAGATGAAGGGCCGCCTGTGGGCGGATGCGGAACTTCCGGACAACATCGGCGGACAGACACTCAGCCTGACCTTTACGCAGCTTTCCGACCGGACCGGCAGGTTTGACGCGCCTCTGATCGGCTCGGTGCGGAGCATCACCGGCCATCATATCCAGACCTCGCTGTTTTCTCTGGTCATGATGCTCGCCATGGTCATCCTTGCCGTGCTGGCGCTGCTGATCTTCTGCTACATGAGCAGCCGCGGCATCCACGAGCGTCGCTTCCTCGATGTGGCGGTCTTTCTGCTGCTGTGCAGCCTGTGGTGCCTGACCGATTCTGCTCTGTATCAGATTTACGGACGGGACACTGCCGCCGGAAGCGTCGTTTCCTTTTACGCCTTTATGCTGATGTCTATCCCGATGGTGCATTTTGTCCGCAACACGGTAAGCGGCAGACAGCAGCTTGTTCCCGATATATGCATTGCGCTGTTCTGCGCCAACGTGCTCGCACAGGGCGCGGCGTACCGGCTTTTCGGCATCCGGTTTATTGATATGCTGCCGCTGACGCACCTGATTTTGGCGGCAGGCGTTGCAGCGATGCTGACCGTGCTGCTCCGGTCGTACCGCGAGCAGCCCTCGCAGCAGCTTCGGCTGCATATTGCGGCGTTTGCCGCACTGGGCGTGTTCGGCGTGGCCGCGCTCGTCCTGTACGGCCTGCTGCACATCTACTGGTACGATGCGATATTCCAGTTTGGCGTGCTGCTGTTCATCATCCTGCTCTTCCGTGAGCTGATCGGACAGGCGACCGAGGATATGCGCTTTCACATGGAGCACCGTATCAGCCATCAGATGCAGCGCGAGGACCGTATGACCGGTCTGCCGAATCGCCGTGCGTTTGAGGAATACATGGAGCGCATCCGCACCGGCGAGGTCGGATGCCGCGATGCGGTGCTGACCTATATCCGGCTGGAGGGCCTGAACGAGCGCAACGACCGCCTCGGCCTTCAGGCAGGAGATGAGGCGGTTATCGCCGCCGCACGGTGCGTTGCAGACTTCTGCCGCGCGTGCGAGGACGGAGGCGAAAGCGTATCGTGCTTCCGCACCGGCGGAAACGAGTTCGCCCTCATCCGCCCCGAGCCAAGGGCAAATTCGGGGCAGCTGCACCGGCAGTTCAGCGCGATCGTCGCGCGGTACAACCGCACCTGTGCGCCGCGCGCCCGCATCACGATGAACTACGGCTTCAGCCGCCTGTGCGACGAGGACGGAAAATCGCGCAGTATCAGCGCATGGAAGGCGGAGGCGGACGCCTATTTGAAGAGAAATGAAACCAGACTGGGAGGGGACACGGAATGACAACCAATCTACATTATCTGATCGCCGGGATGGCGGTGCTGCTGGTTGTTCTGTGGCAGTATTCTCATCAGCGGCAGATGGATGACCGGAACAGCCTCATGTTCCGCCGCCTGCTGACCGTCATCAGTCTGGACGTTTTCACCGAGCTGGTGAGTACATGCTTCATCCTGTACGCTCCGTACAGCTTCGGCATCGGCCGCATGGTCTCGAACACCGTGTTCTATCTGTTTCAGGCGATTCTGCCGCTCATTCTGCTGTACTATGTCTGTACACTGTGCTCGAGCCGTGTGATCTCCACCGGAACCGTGCTGCGCATGGGCATTCCGACTATCGTTCTGGTTTTTATCATTCTGACCAACCCCTTCACCGAAAAGCTGTTCTATTTCGACAGCACCGGCTACTGCCACGGTCCGTGGTATCTGCTGCTGTATGTCAGCGCCCTGCTGCACATCGCGGCGGCAGCGATTTTTGTTGCGGTACACCGGGATGCGGTCAGCCGCCGCAATCTGATGGCACTGCTTGCGGTCTTTTTGCTCGCCGCCCTCGGCATCGCCGCGCAGGCCGTCAATCCCGCGGTGCTGACGACCGGCTTCGGTCTTTCGCTCAGCATCCTTGCAATGTATCTGACCATCAATAATCCCTGCGCGTGCATGGACAGCCTGACTGGACTGAATGACAAGCAGTATCTGCTGCGCCGCATGAACGAGCTGACCGACGCACACAAGGCCTTTCACATCATCACGGTCTACGCCTACCAGCTTGACCACATGAACAAAGTCTCGGGCGTGCAGAGCGGCGACGAATTTCTGCGCCGCGCAGCCGAGCACATGCAGGAGATCGCGGGCAGGAACGTGTTCCGCGTGACAGGCAAGCGGTTTTTGCTGCTGACGTTCTCGCTGCGCGAGTACGAAGCCTGCCTGACGAGCCTGCGGCAGGTGTTCCGCACGCAGCCGGACGACGCGCAGGCCGCTCCCTCGCCGGTCATCCTGTGCGGCGTGGTGGGCGCGGAAAAGCTGGGAACGGGCGGTCTTGTGCTGGATTATGCGGAATATCTTGAATCTCTCGCAGCACGCCGCGGCGGGACTGAGGTCATCCAGAACGACCGCAAGAACAGGGACAGTTTTTACTACAACAAGCAGGTCGAGCAGTTCCTGCATCGCGCGATCGACGAGGATCTGTTCGAGGTCTACTATCAGCCGGTCTATTCGCTGCATCAGCAGCGCTTTGTCACCCTTGAGGCGCTCAGCCGCCTGCGGCATCCCACACTCGGCTGGATTTCACCGGATATTTTTATCCGCCTTGCGGAGAAGAATCACCTTATCAGTCAGATCACCGAGCTTCAGCTGCGGCGCGTCTGCCGTTTTCTACGCGAAAACCCGGCGCTCCGCGCGAGCATTGCGAACGTCAAGATCAATCTTTCGCCGCTCGATCTTATTCACAGCGATGGCGGAAGCCACCTGATCCGCATTCTGGATGAATACGGTCTGCCGTACTCCTGCTTCCAGTTTGAGATCACCGAGACGGTTGCGACCGAGTATTCCGCGAGCCTGACCCGGGTGGCGGAGAGCTTTCAGGCGGCCGGCATCGGTCTGTGTCTGGATGATTTCGGCTCGGGCTACGCCAACCTGAATACGGTCATGCAGCTGCCGTTCTCGGTCATCAAGCTCGACCGTTCGCTGCTGTTCCACATCTGCACGGACAAAAACGCCGCGCTCTTCTACCAGAGCATCGTATCCGCCTTCTGCCGTCTCGGCTACCGCATCATTGCGGAGGGTGTGGAGACGCAGGAGGAGATGGAGCTGCTGCGGAGCTGGAACGTGGATATGATTCAGGGCTATTATTTCTCCCGTCCTCTGCCGCCGGGCGAGCTGCTGCGGCTGCTGACCGAGGAAGCCGTCGAACAGATGTGACCGGGTGCGGCGGACCACCCCAAAAATCCGTGAAAAAAATTTTTCAGAAGCCGGAACCTTTTTAGACGTGCTTCGTCTAATAGAGAGAAAGAGAGCAGATATGCTCTCTTAGAAAGAAGGCTTTTTACATGAAAAAAACACTGATGGTATTTGCATGCACGGCTCTGCTGGCTGCATCGCTTTCGGCCTGCGGCAGCAAGCCCGCCGAAAATAAGGATACCGGTACAGCATCGTCTGCGGCGGCCTCGTCCTCGAGCAGTGAACAGCAGCAGGAAAACACGCTCACCGGCTCGCTCGATGAGAAGAAGAACGGCATGTTCGTTGTAACGGATGCCGAGGGTGCCGCCTATGAATTTACCTACGATCCCTCCGATACGCCGAAGGGTCTGGACGATGCCGCAGAGGGCGATTCGGTCACTGTGACTTATACGGGCACGGTATCCGAGGTCGATTCGTTTGACGGCACGGTCGTTTCGGTCGAGAAAACGGAGGCAGCGCAAAATTAAAGACGCGGCTCCTTGCGCAGGCTCCGGTCGCGCTGCCGCGGCTCCTTGCGCAGACTCCGTCGCGCTGCCGCGGCTGCCGCTTGGAAAGAACGCAAAAAAATCCCCTGCCGGGGACAGATTTTCTGTCTCCCCGGCAGGGGATTTCACTTTTCAGGACTTCTGCTCTGCCTTGTCCAGATACATCAGATAATCCGCCTTGCGGATAGCCTCTGTGATCGGATGCACGCCGCAGATACCGCCGATGCTGACCGAAAGCTGAACATCCGCGAACTCCGACATGCGGATGCCGTGCACGGCCTGCTGGATCTGCTTTTTCTTGTCGAGGAAAGCTTCCTCGGTCATGCGCGGAAACAGCAGCAGGAACTCGTCGCCGCCGTAACGGATCAGAATATCGGTCTTGCGGATGCAGGAGCGCACCGCGTCCGCAATGTCGCGCAGCGCCGCATCGCCTGCGGCGTGGCCGCAGCGATCGTTGATGAGCTTGAAGTTGTTTACGTCGATCAGCGCCACGCCCTCCATGCCCTCAAGGTGGGTGCGGTAGGTTTCAAAATAGCGGCGCGAATAGACGTTGGTCAGCGGGTCGAGGAACAGCTGCATATCCTCGCCGCGCGTGCGGTCAAGCAGAAAACGCGAGCCGTTTGCGTCAATCCAGCGGCCCTCGTTGAGCCGCGAGACCAGCTCGAGCACGCAGGGCGTGCCGTTGATCGTAATATACTTGGCGATGACGAAATACATCTCATTTCGTGTAAATTCAAGCTTGTTGAGCGTAGTATGCTCAGCAAACGCCCGTGCGGAGATGCAGTTGGCGCAGCCCGCATCGTTATCCCAGAATGCGGCGCAGCGCTCGCCTGTGCGGTGCAGGATGCCGTCCGCATCGAGATCGAGCACGGCGTATTTTGTCGGGTCAACCAGACGGACGACATCAAAGACCGCGCTCAGACGCTGCATATCATTGGCAATCGACGGCTCGTCCGTTACGCTTTTGCCTGTGCAGCGGAAGGGCGCATAGCCGCCCTGCACCTTCTGTGCATCAGTCAGACAGCCGATCACGCCGACATAGTGACCGGGGGAGAACGGCGACCAGAGCGTGTGCATCCGGATATTGTGCCAGTGCTGCTTGCGCCCGACCGGCAGAAGCAGGCTGAGCGAAAGCTCGTTGTTCTCGGGCGTTGTGGCCCTGAGAGCGGCTCTGAGCCGCGCAATATCGGCCGGCCGCAGCAGTCGGAGGCTGTCCGTTTCATGCACGTCCAGTATCGTGCACTGCTGCTGACGCGGACGGCTCCGGTCGGCTATTATGATGGTACCGGCAGGAACGTCATACTCAAACTGCACATCGCCGCAGCAGGAGACAAAGAAATCCAGCTTTTCCTTGACATAATTCAGCTCGCGCTGGGCGCGGTCGCTGTGCGGTACAGCACTCTTTTGCAGCAGCTCGGCAGACAGGCGCTTGGCGTCGCGGCGGAGCACCTGATCGGCGGCAAGCGTCGGCAGTGCGCTTCGGAGGCGCATGCTGATCTCCTGCAGGCAGTCGAGCAGCATCGGGTTGAACGCGCCGCACTCTCCGTTGAGGATCATGGTGATGGCGGTGTCGTGGGTGTATGCCTTTTTGTAGCAGCGGTCACTGGTCAGCGCGTCAAATACGTCCGCCAGTGCGACTACCTGCGCCGAGATCGGGATCTGTTCACCGAGCAGGCCGTCCGGATAGCCGCCGCCGTCCCAGCGCTCGTGGTGCCAGCGGCAGATCTCGATGGCGACCTTGACCAGCGGCTCGTCGCGGTACTGCGTCAGCCCCTCGAGCATGGATGCGCCGATGGCGGGATGGGTGCGGATGATGTTGAATTCCTCGGGCGTCAGTGCGCCCGCCTTGTTCAGAATGTTCTCGGGGATGCTGATCTTGCCGATGTCGTGCAGGGCGGACGCGGTGGTGATGAGGCGGATCTTGTCCTCGGTCAGACCGTATACATCGGTCTTTTCGGTCAGCTTGCGCAACAGCATTTCGGTCACGGTCTGCACCTGAAGCACATGCTGTGCGCTCTCGCTGTTGCGGAACTCGACGATATGACTGAGGATGCCGATCATGACATGGCTGTCCTTCTCGTTCTGATAGATCTGGTCGGAGACCATGCCCATCAGCCGCTTCTGGTTGGCGTAGAGCGTGAGCGTGTTTTTGACGCGGCGCTGCACGATGAAGGAGTCGAATGGACGGCGGATATAGTCGGTAATGCCGAGGCTGTAACAGTGCTCGATAACCGCACGGTCCTCGGTGGCGGAGATCATGATGACTGGCAGCTCCTCGATCCAGCGAAACTGATTCAGGCGCTCGAGAACGCCGAAGCCGTCGATTTTCGGCATATTGATATCCAGCAGCAGCAGGTCGATATTCATATCCTGCTGGAGCATGAGGATGGCCTGCGCGCCGTTCTCTGCCTCCGCGTAGTCATATTCCTCGCCGAGGATCGTCTTGAGCATTTCTCGGTTGAGTTCCGAGTCGTCAACAATCAGAATTTTCTGTCGGTTCATAGTCGTTCGACCGCAGCCGGGTCGCTCTCCCTCCCTTTGTTTACCGGAATTTGACCAGCTTCACCATTTTATTATACTACTAATGCAATGCAGAATAAAGGAAAATTTCCGTCAGCGCCGACGGCGGAAATTTCTGTTGTGCAGGAGTGCGGCAGCGTGTATAATGAAGAGTGAATTGTGCCGATTTGCGGCACAGACAACGAGCAAGAGGGAGAGGACACCATCATCGGTATGAACAGACACAAACGGGTAAGATGCGCTCTGGCGCTTTTGACCATGCTGACGGCGGGTCTGCTGTCCGGCTGCGTCTCGGATGCGGCGTCCGACAGCACACTCCCGACGATCACCGTCGGCAGCGACACCTATCCGCCTTATGTCTATATGGACAATAACGGCGACATTACCGGTCTGGACGTGGATATTGCGGAGGAGGCATTCCGCCGCATGGGATACCGCGCGGAATTCACCACGATCGACTGGGAACAGAAAACCAAACTGGTCGATAACGGAGAAATCGACTGCATCTGGGACTGCTTTTCCATGGACGGCCGCGAGAACGACTATCAGTGGGCGGGACCGTATCTGGTAAGCCGTCAGGTCATCGCCGTCAGCGCGCAGAGCAGCATCGAGCGAATGAGCGACCTCGCTGGAAAGACCATCGCGGTGCAGGCCACCGGCAAGCCGGAGGCGATCTTTCTGAGCGGAGGCGAAAACGTCCCGGCTTTCCGAAATATCATCAGCCTCGCTGACCGTGGGGTGCAGTATGCCATGCTGGACTGCGGCTATGTGGACGCGGTAGCAGCACACGAGGAGGCTATCCGGCAGTATATGAAGGACTACGGCGCGAACTTCCGTATTCTGGATGAACCGCTGCTGACGACCGGCATCGGCGTGGCATTTTCCAAGAACGACACACGCGGTCTGGCGGCGCAGCTGACCGAGGTTTTCGCGCAGATGCGCGAGGACGGCAGCATGGAACAGCTGGTCGGAAAATATCTCGAGGTCCCCGCGCACAGTCTGGAGGTGGAGCAGCTTGAACAATAATTCCCGGCGCATTGTCTCCCGAAGGACGTTCTGGTGCCTGTGCCTCGCGGCAGGGCTTTTGTTCCTCGGTGCGGTATTCCTGCTGTCCCGGCACGCGGATATGCAGGACTGCGAGCGGCGCATGACCGAGCTGATCGACTTTGTAAAGGAGCAGTCCTCCTCCTATGTGCAGTATAACGAAACCGCCGTGGCCAAGGCGCTAGTGCGCGGAACGACCGCCGTTCAGGAGCTGGACGGCGTGACGCTCGACTGCGGCGAGGACGAGCTGCGGCAGTATGTGGAGCGGCTGGGGCTGACCGGTATTTCAGTGCTGGACGCGAACGGCAGGCTAATCTGCGAGTACAGCACGGACGGCATCGGCTATACCCGCCTGCAAACCGATCTGGAAGCCGAGCGCGTGCTCGCCGTGATCGGTCATCCGCAGAGCACCTATGTTCGGCGCGTACAGCTGACCGACGGCTCGTTTGCTGACGCTGCCGTGCGCAGCTGCGCGGACGGACGCGGCGCGGTGCTTGGCTGGCGGCACACCGGGGCGGCGTTCGCAAAGAAATCCGTGCTCTCCGTGCAGAATCTGCTCGACGGCTACGACGCCGAGATCACGGGAACCGTGCTCCTGTCGGACGGCAACCGCGTAACTGCGTCGGACGAGCCGTCCCTCATCGGTACGGATACCACGGAAAATGATCTGCTCCGCCGCATCCGCTCGAGCGGCCATGCCGACCGGCTGGTCTATGCCGGACGCAGGGGCCTGACCCGATACTACGGCATGTACAGCCACGGGCGCAACTTCTACTACTATATATATGTCCCGGGCAGACTGCTCTACACGAACACGCCGGTCAATTTGATCGTGTCGTTCTTCGCCTGTGCGATCGTTCTAACGCTGCTCCTGTTCGTGCGGCGAGGAACGGAAAAGAGCTTCCTCCAGCAGCAGAAAACGCTCGAAAAGGAATATCAGACCTCGCTTGAGCAGAAAAACGCCGAGCTTGAACGCGCTATCCGTCAGGAAACGGCGGCAAACCGCGCCAAGCGCGAATTTCTGTTCAATATGTCGCACGACATCCGCACGCCGATGAACGCGATCATCGGCTTCACCTCGCTTGCGGCTACCCATATCGACAACCGTGAGCAGGTGCTCGACTACCTGAAAAAGACTGCGACGGCGAGCCAGCATCTGCTCTCGCTCATTAACGATGTGCTCGATATGAGCCGTATCGAGAGCGGCAAGGTCTCGCTCGAGCTGCGTCCGGTGCAGCTGCCCGAGCTTGTACACGATCTGCGCGATATCATCCAGTCGAGCATAACCGCCAAGCGCATTTCGCTTTTCATCGATATGGTCGATGTGGAGGATGAGGATGTTGTTGCCGACCCCATGCGTCTCAACCAGATCATGCTCAACATCCTGTCCAATGCCATCAAGTTTACCCCGGTAGGCGGCATGATCACCCTGCGCATCGTTCAGAAGCAGACCGCACCGCATGGCAGTGTGGATTATGAATTTCATATCCGTGATACCGGCATCGGCATGAGCTCGGCGTTTCAGGAGCATATCTTCGAGCAGTTTGCGCGCGAGGAGACCTCGACCGTGAGCAAAATTCAGGGAACCGGTCTCGGCATGGCGATTACGAAAAATCTGGTCGATATGATGGGCGGCAGTATTTCGGTCGAGAGTGAGCCAGGGAAGGGCTCGGAATTCACGGTTTCCCTGCGCTTTCCCATCAGCGGAGAGCAGGCCGTGCCGCAGCGTATCCCCCAGCTTGAGGGTCTGCGCGCGCTTGTGGCGGATGATGACACCAACACCTGTCTGAACGTCAGCAAAATGCTGCGCATGATCGGCATGCGGTCGGACTGGACAACCTCGGGACATGAGGCTGTTGTCCGCACGCAGGACGCGATCGAGCAGGGCGACGGCTTCTATGTCTTTATCATCGACTGGATGATACCCGATCTGAACGGCCTTGAGGTCGTGCGTCGCATTCGCAGGCTGATTGGCAGCAATACCCCGATCATCATCCTGACCGCCTACGACTGGGCGGATATCGAGGTTGAGGCAAAGGCTGCAGGCGTGACTGCGTTCTGCGCCAAGCCGCTGTTCATGTCCGAGCTGCGCCGCATACTGGCTGAGCCGTTTCTCCCGGCAGAGGCTGCGGAACAGACGGAGAAAAAGGCGGATTTCGCCGGAAAACGGCTGCTGGTCGTCGAGGATAACGCCCTCAACCGCGAAATCGCGGTGACGATGCTCGAGGAAGGCGGGTTCGAGGTGGACACGGCGGAAAACGGAAAGGTTGCGGTAGACAAGGTGCGCGAGAGCGCGCCCGGGTACTATGATCTGGTGCTGATGGACATTCAGATGCCGATCATGGACGGCTATGCGGCTGCGCGTGCCATCCGCGCTCTGCCGGATGCCGAAAAGGCGGGTCTGCCCATTGTCGCCATGACGGCGAACGCCTTTGACGAGGACAGGCAGAACGCAGAGAAGGCAGGCATGAACGGCCATCTTTCCAAGCCGTTCGATATGCAGCAGCTGCTCACGATGCTCCGGGAGAAGCTGTCGCCGTAACGCTTTCATTTTCATCGCGTTATTCGATAATGAAGCCGCCGGATCAGACTGAATAGGAAACGCAGGAAGCGTCCGTTTGGGATGCCTTCCTGCGTTTTCCTTTGCACACCGCCGGTGCGGCGTTTTTTTACCTTTTCTGCCCAGAAAAGGTTTACATTGCTTATCAATTGGCTTATGATAAAATCTGACAAAGGAGGTGGGCCTGTGCACGGAGTACGTCAATGGTGGGTGCGTCTGTCCATTTTGCACAAGGCGATCGTGCTGAGCTGTGCATTCGTCATTCCCATTCTGCTGGTGGTGGGACTGTTAATGAACGATTTTTACGATTACCGCGAGAAAAGCGATGATATCCTGTCCGAATATGCACGCTGTACGGACTACATGAACGCCATGGAGCAGGAAAATGCGCTTCTGGGCGAGCTGACGTTTGCGGCGCCCGAGTCCGATACGATCGACAAATATGCGGACGCCGTGCAGGACACCGCCTCTGCGTGGGTGCGGCTGCGCAGCGCAGAGACCGACGGCAGCACGCAGAGCGAGGTGCTTAAGCAGGTCATCGACCGCACGATGAAAAGCTATCGTGTCCGTCAGGAGACGTTCATCGCACAGCTGCATGACGGCACATTTGATGCGGTGAGCTACGAAGCTCTGCGTACACAGGGCAGCTATTTGACGCAATACACCGATCAGCTGACGGCGGCGTTTCTGATGGAGGGACGCGAGGGCTATCTGGTCCTCGGTCAGCGGGGTACCTCGCAGAACATGGTATTTACCATCGTAGCCGCGATTGGCAGCGTGCTGTTTGCAGGCGCGATGCTGTACTACGCACGCAGCCTGCTGCTGCCGGTACAGCAGATGAGCCGCGGTGCACGCCGCGTTGCGGATGGCGAATACGACATTGAGGACTTTAACTTTGCACGCTCGGACGAGATCGGTATGCTCGCCGACTCGTTCAACCACCTCAAGCACCAGATCGCGCGGACGATTCACGCACTGGAAAGCGAAGCACAGCTGGAAAAATCCCTGCGTCAGCAGGAGAGCGAGGCAGCACGCCTGCGGCAGCTGATCGAGCAGAGCCGCTTTGCGCAGCTGCAGAGCCAGATCAACCCGCATTTTCTGTTCAACACGCTGCAGAGCGTGGCCAATATGGCCGGAATCGAGCAGGCGACCGTCACCGGCGACATGGTGGTGCGGCTGGCGAACTTCTTCCGCTACACGCTCGACCATGACGACAGCGTGGTAACACTTGACCGCGAGCTTGCGCTGCTGCGCGACTACATTTCCCTGCAGGAGCTGCGGTTCGGTGAACGTATTTCGTTCGAGATGAACTGCGACAGCCGCTGTGCGGCCTGTGAACTGCCGAAATTCACACTGCAGCCGATTGTGGAAAACTCTATCGTACACGGCATGCGCAGCCGCAGTGCGGGCGGCCGCATCCGCATTGTCACTGAGAGCACGCCGAATGGCTGCCGCATCCAGATTACGGACAACGGCGGCGGCTTCTCGCGCAGCAAAATGAAACAGAACACCGCCGAGGGACACCGGTCCATCGGCCTGCAGAATATCGCGGGACGCATTGCGCTGTCCGGCGGCAGCTTCCGCATTGTCAGCTGTCCCGGATTGGGCACGACAGCCCGCATCATACTGCCCATGAAAGGGGAAGAGCATATATGTTAAAGGTACTGATCGCGGAGGACGAACCGCTGAGTCTGCAGAATCTGAGCGGACAGATGCGCGATTTGCTTGGCGCGGATGCACTCATCGAGGGAGTTGCGAACGGACGGGAGGCGGTTGAACGCGCCCGTCAAATTCAGCCGCAGCTGGTGCTGATGGATATTGAAATGCCGGTGATGAACGGCCTTGATGCGGCAGCCATCATCCACAAAGCCATGCCGGAAACGCACATCGTGTTCCTGACTGCCTTCGACCGCTTCGACTACGCCGTAGGCGCCATGCGGGCCGGTGGAACGGATTATCTGGTCAAGCCGTTTGACAGCGCACAGATTACCGCCTGCCTGCGCAAGCTGAATCTGCTGCCGGAAAGCCGTCCGGCGGTATGCGGGGACAAGCCGGGAAATACGTTCTGCACCCAGTTTTCCGTGTGGCTGGAGCATCATTACATGCAGGATGTGTCGCTTGATCAGGCGGCAGAGGCGATGGGCATGAGTTCGTTCTACTTCTCACGCTTTTTTCGCACCTCATACAACCAGACCTTCCTTGAATACCTGACTGCTTACCGTATCGACCGTGCGGTTGAGCTGCTGCAGCAGACTGATATTCCGGTACGGGAAATCGCTGTTCGGGTCGGCTATACGGATGCAAATTACTTCACGAAGGTGTTCAAGCGGCATTTGGGCGTAACGCCTACCGAGTACCGCAATCATAACGCAAACTGAACGATCCGCGCGGCAGGATTTACGGAATTTATATGAGAATTTACTATTCCTTCCAAAATATTTATGCAAATATCATAAAATAGAATGTGAAAATTTTCAGTACGCTGTGATTTTACCTGTCTACCGCAAGTATTTACGATGTTGCCGAAACTGGTCACCCTATATAATAGGAGATGGAAAGATGAATAAACGCTTTCGGTGTGTGATCGCCGGATGGCTGCTGCTCATGCTCTGTGCATGTACCGGCGGCACGGACGAGCCGCATATCCGCTATTACCGCCTTGCCAGCGGGCAGAGCGAAAACTACCTCGCCAATCAGGCGTGTCAGCGCTTCTGCGACATGGTGCGCAGGGAAACGGACGGCGCGATACAAATTCTGCCGAGCTTTGATAACGAGCTTGGTACCGATGCATCCGCACTTGAGCAGTGCGTGTACGGCGGCATTGATTTTGTACGCACGCCAATCTCGTCTGCCGCAGCGTATGCACCGCAGCTTGCGGCGCTGCAGCTGCCGTACGAGTACACCTCGGACAAGCACCTGTTCCGGGTGCTGGACGGCGCAGTCGGTCAGCAGGTGATGGCCTCGCTCGAGGACAAGGGCCTTACCGGTTTAAGCTATTTTTATGCCGGTTACCGGTGCTTTTTCACGACCGGAAAGGCGATCACCTCACTCGATGACATGAAGGACCTGCGGCTCGGCACCGAGGATTCCTCGCAGATGAAGCAGGTCATTCCGATGTGGGGCGCCGAGGCGGTGACGCTGCCGCCGGATGAGATCGCGCTCGCGCTCCGCACCGACCGGATTGACGGCGCCGAGAGCACGCTGCCTACCTATGTGGACAGCGGCTATTATCAGCTTGCACCGTACTGGACGTACGACCGACATTCCTACAACGCGGATGTGCTGGTCGCGTCCTCGGAAACGTGGGAAACGTTCTCTCAGGAGGAGCAGACCATCATTGAGCGGTGCGCCGCCGAGGCGGCTTCGTGGCAGCGCGACCACTGGCAGAGCGCCGAGGTTCGAGCAATGCTGCATGCATCCCGCAGCGGCTGCTACATGGCGCTGCTCGATGAGGAGCAGGCCGATAAGTTCCGTGCAGCGGTGCAGCCGATTTACGAACACCTTTCCGATGCGCAGAAGGAGGTCGTGCAGGCCGTACAGGCACTGGCCGACAGCGATTAGCGAGAACCCCTCCTTGTGCACGAGCAGTTTGTTCGCAAACGTCCGAAAAACGGCGTTTTCGATAGAGGAAAAAGAACAAGGAGGCTAAAAAGATGAAAATCAAAAGATTGATGGCAGGTCTGCTTTGCGGTGCAGTCGGTGCGGCAACCCTTGGTTTGTCCGGCTGCGGCAATGCTGCGGACAGCGGCATGATGGATGCGGCAAACGCCAATGCAGTTGCAGGCGGCAGCAGTGATCTGCCGGTCATCACCTGGAAGATGGGTTCCACCTGGGGTGACGGCAATATTCACTTCACCTGTGACGAGCGCTTCTCCGAGCTGGTCAGCCAGCTGACCGACGGACGCTTCACCATCACCAACTATCCGGAGGGCTCGCTTTGTGCGGCAAACCAGCTGTTTGATTACGTCCAGAACGGCACCATCCAGTGCGGCGGTGACTGGGGCGGCTACTGGAGCGGCAAGGATACCGCTTTTGAGCTGCTCTCCACTACAATGGATAACTTCACCGGCATGGACTATTACATCTGGATCACCCAGGGCGGCGGTCTGCAGTGCTATCAGGATATGTACGGCAAGTACAACATGACGTATTTCCCGATTATGATCAACCACGCAGAGTCCGGTATCCGTTCGACCAAGCCGATCACTTCTATCAAGGACATGCAGAGCATGAAGATCCGCCTCGGCGGCGTTATGGCAGGCCGTGCGGCGGAAAAGCTGGGCATCAACATCACCACCGTTGCAGCAAGCGAGCTGTATGAGTCGCTGCAGCGCGGCGTTATCGACGGCGGTGAGTTCTCCACGCCGTGCTCGGATGATTCGCTGAAATTGCAGGAGGTTGCCAAGTACTGGTGCTCGCCTGCATGGTATCAGTCCGGCGGCGTCAACGGCGTTATGATCAACAAGGATGCATGGAATCAGCTCCCCGAGGAGTACCAGAACGCCATCCAGATGGCGGCTGAGATCTGCACCTCCGAGCAGCTGTCCCGCTACCTGTGGATGGATTTCGATTCCACCAAGAAGATGCTCGAGGAGGACGGCTGCGTCGTCACCAAGATGAACCAGGACGACTGGAATACCATCCGTGAGACCTGCCGTCAGGTTTACGAGGAAGAAGCTGCGAAGAATGAAAACTTCAACATGGTATACAGCTCTATGCAGGATTACCGTGAACATGCCGATACCTACCGCGCAATGCTCGGTGACTACGGCTGGGGCTTCAACTACGATGAATCCGAAAAGTGACCGACAGAGTGTTCCGTGCTCTCTTTTGAGAGCACGGAGCCTCAGAAGATGAGGTGTAATATATGAAAGTGATCAAACGCATCTGCGATGTGATCGACCTCGTCAATGACTGGATCGGCAGGATTGCTTCCTTCGCCGTTCTTGGCATTCTCGCGGTCATTGTTACCGAAGTCGTGCTGCGCCGTTTGTTCCACAGTCCGCAGATTTGGACGATGGACGTCATCTGCATGACCTTCGGCTGCTACATTATCATGGTCTGCGCCTACGGCTTCCAGAAGAAGGCCTTTGTTGCGGTTGATGTGCTGTATGCACGGCTCAAACCGCTTGCGCAGAACATTCTGCACCTGATTACCTATCTGGTGTTCTTTGTTCCGTTCGTATTCGTGCTCGTGCCCGAGAGCTTTGGATTTTTCCTTCGCTCGTATATCACGGGTGAGCGCGGCTACTCGGTATGGGCGCCGCCGGCATGGCCGGTCAAGCTGGCGCTGTTCGTCGGTATGACGCTGCTCGCACTGCAGGGCATTTCCGAGATGCTCAAGTGCGTGCACGGCATCGGTGAAGCCGTTTCCGGCACGGATGATACGAAGGGAGGCGACGCTGCATGATGGAAATGCTGACCAATCTTGTCACGCAGTCCGGCGTTGGCGCAACACAGCTCAGCGCGATCCTGCTTGGCGTACTGTTCCTTATCATGATCATCGGTCTTGCGGCCGGTCAGGAGCTTGCGTTCGTCCTCGGCGGCGCCGGTGTTATTATCGGCTATCTCGCCTGGGGCGGCCCGGGCATCACCATCGCCATGACCAAGGTGTACGACCAGATGCAGAGCTATTCCATGGTCGCCATTCCGATGTTCGTGCTGATGGCAAACTTTTTGACACATTCCAAGGTTGCGGATGGGCTGTTCCTCTCTATCCGCTACCTGCTGGGTCCTCTGAAGGGCGGTCTCGGTCTGGCAGTGATCGTGGTTTCCACCGTGTTCGCTGCCACGACCGGTATCGTCGGCGCATCCGTTGTTACCATGGGCATGCTGTCCGTACCGGTGCTGCTGAAGTGCGGCTATAAGCCGTCTCTCGCGTGCGGCATGGTGTGTGCGGGCGGTTCGCTCGGCATCCTGATCCCGCCGTCCATCATGCTGGTTTCGATGGGCTCCTATGCGAATGTATCGGTCGGCAAGATTTTCTTCGCCGCCATCGTTCCGGGTCTTGTCCTGTCGCTGTTCTACATGATCTATGTGTTCGTCATCTGCCACATTCACCCGGATTACGGTCCGGCGATGACCACTGAAGAGCTAGCTGCCATGCCGCTGCGTGAGCGCATCACCGGTTCGCTCGTCAACCTGATCCCGCCGGTCATCCTGATCGTCGGCGTGCTCGGTTCTATCTTTACCGGCTGGGCAACTCCGACCGAGGCAGCAGGCGTTGGCGCACTGTTCTCGCTTATTCTCGCAATTTTCTACAAGCAGTTCAGCTGGAAGATGCTGTACGATTCGCTGATCGACACCGCAAAGACATCTGCGATGGTATTCATCATCCTGTTCGGCGCGTCTGCCTTCACCGGCATCTTCATGTCGCTCGACGGCGACCAGCTGATTGCAACCTGGATTTCGAGCGTTGGCATCGGCAAATGGGGCGCGTTCGCAATCATGATGGCGATTGTATTCGTTATGGGCATGTTCCTCGACTGGCTGGGTATCGTTATGATCGTGTTCCCGATCTTCCTGCCGATTATGGATATGTTCGGCTTTGACCGCCTGTGGATCGTCGCAGTTACGGCTGTTATGCTACAGACCTGCTTCATGACGCCGCCGTTCGGCTTCGCACTGTTCTACATCAAGGGCATTGTGCCGCCGTCGGTCAAAATACAGGAAATCTACCGCGGCGTTATCCCGTTCATCCTGATTATCATCGCAGTGGTAATTCTGGTAACGGTATTCCCGCAGATTGTATATTTCCTCCCGAATCTGGTAGCATCTTAATCTTTCTCCTGAGCCTTCCGGCAGCCACCTGTGCCGGAAGGCTCATTTGCTGTAAGGAATAGCAGGCTTTGGGCAAAAAATAACTATTGACTGTGCAGGATATGGTGTTATACTGGATGGGTACGCAAAAAAACGTACTATTTGTTGCCTGTGTTATTTTACAGTTCAATGCGGTTCCCTCTCACCGTGAAAAGGGACATGTGTAGATGCGTTTGAACTGTGGAATAAATCTCTGTCTGCCGGATTGTTGGAGTATTTGCCGGCGGCAGTCCCCTCCGGGCTCTCTGATCTGTTGGAAATCAGAGAGCACTTGCTTATTCTTGCGTGGAAAAATTCCGCAAATCGCTTGACTTCTCGAAAAATTTCGGGTATAAGATTATATTGAACAGTCAAAAATTCGATGTTATACTATTATATAATGTATGCCTGTTTGAAGCCTGAACGGTATGGTCAGGCTTTCAGCGTATCATCGTTAAAGGAGGGGATTTATCGTGCAGACGCAGATTTTTACGGTGCATAAGCGGCATCTGGGACTGCGGGCGCCGACGGTGCTTGCCCTTGGCTTTGCGCTGACGATTCTGGTGGGTGCGCTGGTGCTGATGCTGCCGGTTTCGGCGGCAGACGGACAGATAACGCCGTTTCTCGACGCGCTGTTTACAGCAGCCTCGGCGAGCTGTGTTACCGGACTCGTCACGGTCAGCACGGCGGTGCACTGGTCGGTATTCGGCAAGTGCGTCATCCTGCTGCTGATTCAGATCGGCGGACTCGGCTTTATGTCCGTCGCGGCTATTGCGTCGTTTGTCCTGCGGCGAACGATCACGCTGCACGAGCGTATGGTGATGAGCGCGGGGCTTAATCTGTCGGACGGCGGCGGCATTGTCCGTCTGACACGGCGCGTGCTGTTCGGCACGTTCATCATCGAAGGGACGGGAGCGGTTCTGCTGTCCTGCCGGTTCGTGCCGCATTACGGTTTCCCGAAGGGAATCACAATGGGCGTGTTCCACGCGGTTTCGGCATTCTGCAACGCAGGCTTTGACCTGATGGGCACACCGGACGATCCGTTTCAGTCGCTCATCGGCTGGGCGGAGGATCCGCTCGTGAACATTACGCTGATGGCGCTCATCGTGCTCGGCGGTCTCGGCTTTTTCGTGTGGAGCGACGTGTGGGACAAGCATAGTTTCTGCCGTCTGCGCCTGCACACGAAAATCGTGCTGACGGCCACGGCAGGTCTGCTGCTGTTCGGCTTTGGCTGGACGCTGCTGTTCGAGTGGAGCAATCCGGCAACGCTCGGTGCGTTTGATACTCCGCACAAGCTGCTTGCGGCGGCGTTTGAGTCCGTGACCCTGCGCACGGCAGGCTTCAACACCATCGACCTCGGCGCGCTTACCGGCCCGAGTCAGGCGGTGTCGTGCCTGCTCATGTTCATCGGCGGATCGCCCGGCTCAACAGCAGGCGGCATCAAGACCGTGACGGCGGCCGTGCTCGTGCTCACGGCCATCAGCGCCTTCTGCGGGCGCACAACGGTTTCGGCGTTCGGCCGGACGATTGCGCCGCGCAGCATCATGAACGCCGTAACCCTGCTCATGGCAGGCGGCGTGCTCTGTCTGGCGGGCGCCTGTGCGATCGCCGGAATTGAGGACGCACCGTTTCACCAGTGCCTGTTTGAAGCGGTCTCCGCGTTCGGCACGGTCGGTGTGAGCATGGGTCTGACACCGACGTTGTCGGCGGCTTCGTGCGTCATTCTGATCGTGATGATGTATATGGGCCGTGTCGGTGTGCTGACGCTCGGCGTTGCCGTGCTCATGCGCCGCAGAGAGCCGCCAAGGCTCAAATACCCGGACGCAGATGTGTTTATTGGTTGAGGCAGCATCGCACGATTAAAGCAGCGGCGCTTTACATGATGATGCCTTTATAGTGAAGTAGATTAAGCAGTTATCCAAAGGAGAGACAGATATGAAATCCTTTCTGGTAATCGGCATGGGCCGATTCGGTACCGCTGTTGCGCAGGAGCTGACCGAGCTTGGTCAGGAGGTTCTTGCCATCGACGAGAACGTCGAGAGCGTGCAGCGCATCGCGGATGATGTGACGCAGGTCATGCAGGGCGACGCGCAGGACGAAGCCGTGCTGGGGGCCGTCGGCGTGCGCAACTTCGACTGCTGTATTGTTGCGGTAGGTACGGATATGGAGGCGAGCATCCTCATCACAGTCATGCTCAAGGATCTGGGCGCGCAATACATCATTGCCAAAGCGAGAAGCACTGTGCATGCCAAGGTGCTCGAGCGCGTCGGTGCGGACCGTGTTGTCCTGCCGGAGAGCGAAATGGGCTGCAAGCTGGCACAGCGCCTGGCACATACCAACGTGGTGGATTTTATCGGCGTGTCGGACGAATACAGCATTCTGGAGATACACGCGCCGAAAAGCTGGGTCGGCAGATCGCTGGTGCAGCTTGACGTGCGGCAGAAGCATAAAGTGAATGTGCTCGCCGTCCGTCATGGTGAACAGGGTGCACTGGATGCAAGTCCTAAGCCGGATAGAGCCATCGAGCCGGATGATCTTCTGTTTATCATGGGCGAAAATAAATTTGTGAGCAGGGTGGTGGAACTGGATTGATTGAGATACAGAGCCGTCAGAATGCCGCGCTTAAGCACCTTGCGCGGCTGGGACGGGAACGAAAATACCGCCGGAGCACGGGGGAAATGCTGTGCGAGGGCGAAAAAATGCTGGGAGAAGCACTGCGTTCGGGCGCGAAGCTGAAAACCGTGCTTGTGAGAGACGGCTGGGACAGTCCGCTCGTCAAAGAGGCGGAAGAGCAGGGAGCATCGCTCTATTCTGCACCGGATGCGCTGTTCAAACTCGCAAGTGAGGTGGAAACGCCGCAGAATGTCATCTTCTCCTGCTTACAGCCGCAGTGGACGGTGGACGCGCTGGACGGAGCCGGGCAGGTGCTCCTGCTGGACGGCTTACAGGACCCGGGCAACCTTGGCACGATCTTACGCACCGCCGAAGCGTTCGCGCTCGGCGCCGTTGTGTTGTGCGAGGGCTGCGCCGATCCGTTTTCACCCAAGGTCGTGCGCTCGACGATGGGCGCGGTGTTCCGTCTGCCGTGCGTGACGCTCCCGCTTGCGGAGGCCGCCGAACGGCTGCACCGGAACGGTCTGCCGCTGTACGCCACCGCGCTGCATGAGGATAGCGTGCCGCTTTCCTCGGTTTCGCTTTCCAAAGCCGCCGTTATCATCGGCAGTGAGGGAAAGGGCGTGACCGAGCAGGCGCTCCGTCTGTCCGATAAGCGCGTGATCATTCCTATGAAGGGCCGTGCCGAATCGCTCAATGCAGGTGTTGCCGCGGCCATCGTGATCTACGAAATGACAAAATGAGGAGGCGGGCACTATGCCGTCAAGACTCAGCTATGTTTGGCTTTCGCTCAAGCGCGGACTCGGCTCGCGCACAGCCGCCGAGGTACTCGATTCCTTCGGCTCTCCGGAGGCGGTGTTCGCTGCCGACCGGCAGGCACTGACAGCTGCGCCGTGTGAGCTGCGCAAGACCCATGTCGATCTGCTGTGCGACAAGGATACGTCCGAAGCCGAGCAGGTCATCCGGTCCTGCACGGAAAAGAATATCCAGATCATTACCATCGGCGACAGCGCTTATCCGGACCGCCTGCGGGCGATCCCAGATCCGCCGACCGTGCTGTATGTGCGCGGACGCTGGCCGGATTTCGACAGCGTTCCCGCCGTAGCCGTCGTCGGCACGCGCAAGGCGACGCCGTATGGCCTGAAAGTCGCCGATCAGATCGGCACAACGCTTGCCCGAGCGGGCATGATAACCGTCAGCGGCATGGCGCTCGGCAATGACGGCGCGGCACACCGCGGTGCGCTGAAGGCAGGCGGCTTGACGGTCGCCGTGCTGGCGGGCGGACCCGATGTGTGTTATCCGCCGCAGCACCGCAGCCTGATGGGCGATATCCTGCTCATGGGTGCCATCATCAGCGAATATCCGCCCGGCACCGAGCCGCACGGACGCAATTACCATCAGCGCAACCGCATCATCAGCGGTCTGTCGGTCGCGTCCGTCATCGTGGAGGCGAGCGACTGGCGTTCGGGTGCGCTCATTACCGCGCGTCACGCGCTCGATCAGGGACGCGATGTGTACGCCGTGCCCGGTCCGATCGACGCGCCGCAGTCGCAGTCGTGCAATGAGCTGATCGAAAAAGGCGAAGCCGCGCTGCTCAGCAGCCCGGTGACGCTCGTGCGCGCCTACGGCGGCATGATGCCCGAACAGGCGGTACAGCAGGCGTTCCGGCGCCAGACCGGCGAGTATCCGGAACCGGCGGCACGGAGCGCGTGGGAGGACATTCGCAGGCGCGAGCAGCAGGCCGAACAGCGCCGCGCTGCTGCGGCAGAAAAGGCGAAAGTTGAACCCAGACAGCCGTCCGCAGCCGCAAAACCGCTGCCGGACGGCTTAAATGAGGATGAAAAGACCATCGTCACGCTCGTGCGGGACGGTGTGAGCACGCCCGAGGAGCTGATCGACCGCTGCGGTCTGGCAGCGCCGCGGGTGATGAGCCTTGTCACCATGCTGGAAATGGATGGGATACTGCGCCGTGAAAAGGGCAGACTCATTCTCGGTACTTGGTGATAAGCAGGAGAGAGAAGAAAAGAAATACACGCATTCCGCACCGTAGGGTGCGCATTCAATAGAATTTCCGCAGGAAATTCATAAAAAGGGGGAGCATGTATCACCCTTTTTATACAAGTGCCGAGAAAAGATTCGACGAAGGAGGAACTTTTCTCCGCATGGGATGTATCCGAACCCGCGGTTCGGTACATCCTCTCGTACGCAAGCGTGGTTGCGTACGAAGCCATTTCTGGAGGTTTTTATGTCTAAGTTAGTCATCGTGGAGTCCCCGGCCAAGGCAAAGACGATCGGAAAATATCTCGGTTCGGACTATGTCGTCAAGGCTTCGATGGGACATCTGCGCGATCTGCCGAAAAAGAAAATGAGCATCGATATCGAGCACGATTTCCATCCGGAATATGTGCCGATCGAGGGTAAAGATAAAATCATCAAGGAAATCCGCAGCGAAATCCGCAAGAGCGATTTCGTCTATCTCGCAACTGACCCTGACCGCGAGGGAGAAGCGATTTCGTGGCACATCAAGGAGCTGTTCAAGCTCAAGGACAAGAATTCCCGCCGCGTGACCTTTAACGAGATCACCAAGCAGGCGGTCCGCTCGGGCATCGAGAACCCGCGCGATATTGATATCGATCTGGTAAATGCACAGCAGGCACGCCGCATTCTCGACCGAATCGTTGGCTATCAGCTGTCGCCGTTCCTGTGGCGCAAGGTCAAGCGCGGTCTGTCCGCAGGCCGTGTGCAGAGCGTTGCAACCCGTCTGGTCGTGGATCGTGAGAACGAGATCCGCGCATTCGTGCCGGAGGAATACTGGTCGATCGAGGCTCTGCTGCAGACTGCGGACGGCGGCAAGTTTTCAGCGCGCTACTACGGCGACGCGAACGGCAAGGCTGAGCTGAAAAACGAAGAGCAGGCGATGCATGTTGTCAACGCCGTTACCGGCAAGCCGTTCATCGTCGGCAATATCAAGCGCGGCAAGAAAAAGCGCACCGCCGCACCTCCGTTCATCACCTCGACGCTCCAGCAGGAGGCCAGCCGCAAGCTGAACATGACGCCGCGCCGCACGATGAGCATCGCGCAGGAGCTGTATGAAGGCATCGAGCTGGGCGAGTACGGCTTGACCGGTCTTATCACCTATATGCGTACCGACTCGCTCCGTCTGGCCGACGAGGCTACCGCCGCTGCCGCCGGTTTCATCCGCGGCCGCTACGGCGAGGAATATTATCCGGGCAAGCCGCGTGTGTTCAAGACCAAGGGCAACGCGCAGGACGCACACGAAGCCATTCGTCCGTCCAACGTGCAGCTGCTGCCCGAGGAAATCCGCAAGTACCTGACGCCCGATCAGTTCAAGCTATACCGCCTGATTTGGTCGCGCTTTGTGGCCTGCCAGATGGCAGACGCCATTCTCGATACGGTTTCCGCCGATATCGTTTGCGAGGGTCAGGTGTTCCGCGCATCCGGTCATACGGTCGCGTTCCCGGGCTTTACTGCGGTTTACGAGGAAGGCACGGACGACGAGAAAAAGCAGGATTCCGCAGGAAAGCCGCTGCCGCGCTTCGATCAGGGCGACAAGCTGACCGCCGAGAAAATCGAGCCGTCCCAGCACTTTACGCAGCCGCCGGCCCGCTATACCGAGGCATCGCTCATCCGTGCGATGGAGGAGCGCGGCATCGGCCGGCCGTCCACCTATGCGCCGACTATCTCGACCATCATCGACCGCGATTACGTCACCAAGGAGAACAAGGCGCTCCGTCCGACGCCGCTCGGCGAAGGCGTTACCGGCCTGCTCGTGGACGAGTTCAAGTCGGTCGCGGACTACGAATTTACCGCCAATATGGAGCACGAGCTGGACGAGGTCGAGGCGGGCAAGCTGAATTATATCCAGCTGCTGCACAACTTCTATGACGGCTTTGAAGCCGCGCTCAAGCAGGCGGAGATCGATCTGGAGGGCAAGCGCATCAAGATTCAGGACGAGGTGACCGACGTTATCTGCGAGAAATGCGGACGCAACATGGTCATCAAGTCCGGCCGGTTCGGCAAATTCCTTGCGTGCCCGGGTTTTCCGGAGTGCACCAACACCAAGCCCATCACCGAGGACACCGGCGCTGCGTGCCCGGTTTGCGGCGCAAAGGTCGTGAAGAAAAAGTCCGCACGCGGCTATGTGTACTACTCATGCGACACCTATCCGACCTGCCAGTTTATGACGTGGGACAAGCCGCTCAAGACCAAGTGCCCGAACTGCGATTCCTCGCTGTTCCGCCACACCGACCGCGATTCCAAGGAGGTCACGGACGTTTGCCTGCGTGAGGGCTGCGGCTACAAGGAGCTGGTCAAGGAGGGCCTGCCGCCTGAGGAAACCGAAAAGCGCCGCAAGATGCGTGAAGCGCGTGCCGCCAAGGCTGCGGAACGTGCTGCCGCAAAGGAAGCCGCCGAGAAGAACGGCGAGACCGAGGAAAAGGTCAAGAAGGTAACGAAAAAGGCGGCTGTCAAGAAATCCACCGCAAAGAAAACTCTGCCGTGGATGACCAAGACCACCAATAAATTCAAAAAGCTGAAGGACGAGGCTGTACAGGAGCTGACTGCCAAGCAGCAGGAGCAGTACGCCAAGGCTCTGGCAAAGTATGAAGCAGAAAAGGCGGCTGAGAAGGCGAAAAAAGCCGCTGAGAAGAAAGCAGCAGCGAAAAAGCCTGCCGCAAAGAAAAAGACCACGGCAAAGGAGAGCGCCGAATGAGTGAAATGGTAACAGTAGTCGGCGCAGGACTGGCCGGCTGTGAGGCTGCATGGCAGCTGGCACAGCGCGGTATCTCTGTGCGCCTGTGTGAGATGAAGCCGGTGCAGCATACGCCGGCGCACCACTCGGACGATTTCGCTGAGCTGGTGTGCTCCAACTCGCTGCGCTCGGACGAGCTGGCGAACGCCGCCGGTCTGCTCAAGGAGGAGCTGCGCCGTCTGGACAGCCTTATCCTCTCCTGTGCGGATGCGCACCGCGTAGAGGCGGGCGGCGCACTGGCGGTTGACCGCGAAGCCTTCGCGGCAGCCGTCACCGAGAAGATCAAGAACCACCCGAATATCGAGGTGGTCTATGGTGAAGTGACCGAGATTCCGGAGGGCAGAGTCGTTATCGCCTCAGGCCCGCTGACCTCGGATACGCTGTTTGACGCCATCCACGCCAAGGTCGGCGGCGATTTCCTGCACTTTTACGATGCCGCCGCGCCGATTGTCACGGCTGAGAGCATCGATATGGATTCTGCCTACGAGGCGTCCCGCTACGGCAAGGGCACGGCGGATTACATCAACTGCCCGTTCTCCCGCGAGGAGTACGAGGTGTTCTGGAACGCGCTGACCACCGCTGAGGAAGCACCGGTACACGGCTTTGAGGATTCCAAGGTGTTCGAGGGTTGCATGCCCATCGAGGTTAACGCACGCCGCGGCTTTGACACGCTGCGCTTCGGCATTTTGAAGCCGATCGGCCTGCCGGACCCGAAAACCGGCAAGGATCCGTATGCGGTCCTGCAGCTGCGCCGCGACAACGCGAACGGCACGCTGTACAATCTGGTCGGCTGCCAGACTCACCTCAAGTTCGGTGAGCAGAAGCGCGTGTTCTCCATGATTCCGGCGCTGAAAAACGCCGAGTTCGTGCGCTACGGTGTCATGCACCGCAACACATTTCTGGATTCTCCGCGCCTGCTGGACGCGACTTACGCGCTCAAATCCGACCCGCGCATCCGCTTTGCGGGCCAGATGACCGGCGTAGAAGGCTATGTGGAGTCCACCGCCTCCGGCTGGGTGGCAGGCGTGGCAACGGCCATGGACGTGCTCGGCAAACCGATGCCGACACTCGACCGCCTGACCGCCACCGGCGCACTGGCGACCTATATTTCCGACCATACGGTCGCGAAATTTCAGCCGATGAACGTAAACTTCGGCATTATCGAGCCGCTCGGCTATAAAATCAAGGGCAAGCGGGAGAAGAACACCAAAATCTCCGAGCGGGCGCTCGAGCAGATCGAAAAACTGAAGGGAGAGCTTTAATATGAGGATCATCGTTGATGCGATGGGCGGCGATAACGCGCCCGAATCCGCTGTATGGGGCGGTGCGCTGGCTGCGAAGGAATACGGCGAGGAAGTGCTGCTGGTCGGCAAGCCGGAGGTCGTAGCGAATGTCCTCAAGGAGAAGGGACTTTCCGATGTTAAGGGCATTACTATCATGCCTGCAAACGATTTGGTCGATATGCACGACGATCCCGCAACGGTACTCCGCCGCAAGCCGGATTCGTCCATGGCGGTAGCGTTTAAGCTGCTCAAGGCCGGCGAGGGCGACGCGCTGGTTTCCGCAGGCAACACCGGCGCGCTGCTCACCGGCGCAACGCTGTACGGCGGCCGCATCAAGGGCATCCGACGCGGTGCACTGGCACCGGTTATGCCGTGCGCGAACGGTCAGGTCATGCTGTGCGATGCGGGTGCAAACACCGAATGCACCGCCGAAATGCTGCTCCAGTTCGCGTTCCTCGCTTCGCTGTATGCGGAGAAGATAAACGGTGTCGTCAAGCCGCGTGTCGGCCTTGTCAACAACGGCACGGAGGATACCAAGGGCGACCCGCTCCGCAAGGAGGCTTACGCGCTGCTGAAAAAGGCGGGCGACGAGGGCCGTCTGAATTTTGTCGGCAACGTAGAGGGCAGCATGGTGCCGCTCGGTGCGTGTGATGTTGCTGTCTGCGACGGCTTTACCGGCAATGTGCAGCTCAAGACCATTGAGGGTGTGGCGAAGTTCATGTCGAAGGAGATCAAGGGCGTGTTTATGGCGTCTGTCGGCACCAAGCTCGGTTATCTGCTGTGTAAAAAAGGCATGGACGACTTCCGCGAGGTGTTCAATCAGGACAAGATCGGCGGCGCGCCGTTCCTCGGTATCGCAAAGCCGGTCATCAAGGCGCACGGCTCGTCCAACGAAATTGCGGTGATGAACGCGGTCCGTCAGGCGATTGCGTACACCAAATCCGGCATGATCGATGCAGTTAAGGAAAACATTCAGTACATGACGGTTTCCGAGTGATCCACAGGAAGAAGGAACAAAAATGCTGAAAATTGACTATAAATTCAAGGACGAGAGCCTTCTCCGGCTGGCGATGACCCATTCGTCCTATGCGAATGAGCACCACGGCACGCATTTGCAGTGCAACGAGCGCCTGGAGTTTCTGGGCGATTCCGTGCTGGGCTTTGTCACGGCGGGTTACCTGTTCACGCACTATCCCGACCTGCCCGAGGGCGACCTGACCAAGCTGCGCGCGGCAGTTGTCTGCGAGGGCGCACTGGACGAGATCGCGCACGAGATCGGTATCCCGGAAGCCATCCGTCTGGGGCACGGTGAGGAGATGGGCGGCGGACGCAAGCGTGCGTCCATTCTCGCTGACGCAACAGAGGCTTTGCTCGGCGCCATCTTTATGGACGGCGGCATCGAGCCTGCCCGCGCGTTCGTGCTGCGGTTTATCCCGCACAAGGTCGAGGTTGCGCTGGCAGGCGGCGCGTTCAAGGACTACAAGACCATGCTGCAGGAGATCGTGCAGAAGAACAAGCAGGAAACGCTGGAATACCGTCTGGCAGGCCAGTCCGGCCCGGACCACGACAAGCGGTTCACCATGGAGCTGCTGCTCAACTCCAATGTGTTCGCGCAGGGCATCGGCAAGAGCAAAAAGGAAGCCGAGCAGATGGCTGCGAAGAAGGCCTTGGAAAATATGGGATGCTGACGCTTATCGTCAAACCGCAATAGAGATAAACGGCAAAGAGGTCGAGAAATCGACCTCTTTTGAGGCTGTCGAAAAAC